>Ga0184637_10000002_pt1 | contig 215979 bp, 190 predicted proteins | sample PLM3_127_b2_FD_133143 | JGI IMG/M metagenome (GOLD analysis project Ga0184637, IMG submission 133143) | Groundwater sediment microbial communities from an aquifer in East River, Colorado, USA - PLM3_127_b2 | ecosystem: Environmental > Terrestrial > Soil > Riparian zone | place: USA: East...
CCGCACCGCTCCCGCGACGACCCTTCCGTGGTTCGCGGGCGGGGCCCCCCCAATATCTCCCTCCGCCCCCTGCGGGGGCTGCAGTCCGCTCGGTCCCCCCCATCCCGCTCCCTCACGGTGGGGACCCCGTCGCTCCCGCGAATGCTGCGCTCAGGGGACCCCCAGCCCCGCCTCCAGCCCAGGCCAGGCCAACCACACGGGATCCATGGCTGTTATGCGAAGCCGTCCGGGTCTCCCCAGCACATGTTAAACTGCAACATGGGAGTGAGATGATGGCGTATCAGGATCTGCGGGAATGGCTCAGCGAGGTGGAGAAGCTCGGACAGCTCCGGCGAATCCACGGCGCCCACTGGCGGCTCGAGATGGGCGCGATCACCGAGGTCCTGTACCGGAAGGGCCCCTACCCGCCGCCGGCCATCCTCTTCGACCAGATCCCCGGCTACCCGGAGGACTCCCAGGTCCTCTTCGGGATGGTCTGCTCGGTGGAGCGGATGGCCCTCACCCTGGACCTTCCGCCCGTGGAGAACGGCATTGCCCTCGTCCGGGCCTACCGCGAGAAGCTCAAGCACTTCACCCCGATCCCCCCGCGAACGGTCAAGAGCGGGCCCATCCTGGAAAATGTGGATCGGGGAAAGGATGTGAACCTCCTCAAGTTCCCGGTCCCCCTCATGCACGAGCAGGATGGGGGCCGCTACATCGGCACCGGGTGCCTCGTCGTCATCCGCGACCCGGACGAGGGGTGGGTCAACCTGGGAACCTATCGGGGGATGGTGCAGGACCCGACCACCGTGAGCCTCTACATCTCGCCGGGGAAGCACGGGCGGATCCTCCGACAGAAATATTTCGATCAAGGAAAGTCCTGCCCCGTGGCCGTGGTCGTCGGGCAGGATCCGCTCCTCTTTTTGGCCTCAGGGAACGAAGTGGAGTACGGCCTCTCCGAGTACGCTTACGCGGGGGGCTTCAAGGGCGAACCCATCGAAGTCATCGAGGCGCCAGAAACGGGACTCCCAATCCCGGCTCACGCCGAGATCGTCTACGAAGGGGAGATGAGCCCGGGGGACTCGATGGAGGAAGGTCCATTCGGGGAATGGACCGGATACTACGCCTCGGGCGAGCGGGGGGAGCCGGTGATCCGGATCAAGGCGGTCTACCACCGCGACCACCCGATTCTGACCTGCGCGCGCCCCAGCCGCCCTCCGTCGGATTATTCTTTCGCGAAGGGCGTGGTGAAGTCCGCGATGATCTGGGAGGAGCTGGAAAAGATGGGGATCCCGAATGTGAAAGGGGTCTGGTGCCACGAGGCCGGAGGCGGGCGATTGCTCAATATCGTCTCCATCAGGCAGGCCTACGCAGGCCACGCCAAGCAGACGCTTCTGGCGGCCGCGGGGTGCCACGCGGGCGCCTACCTCGGCCGCTATGTCATCGTCGTGGACGACGACATTGATCCCTCCAACACCTTTGACGTCCTCTGGGGCGTGGCCACGCGTACTGACCCCGAGCGCTCGATTGATATCGTCCGGCGAACCTGGTCTGGACCATTGGACCCTGCCATCCGGCCTGGACAGAAGGGGTTCAACTCCCGCTGCCTCATTGACGCCACGCGTCCCTGGGAGTGGCGGGATGAGTTTCCTCCTGTCGCCGAGTCTGACCCCAAGCTTCTCGACGAGACGTTTGAGAAGTGGCGAAGAGTCCTCGGACTTTAGTCCATTGAAGGAGGTTTCATGAGACCATTGCAACCGTTTTCCATTGCCGCCATCCTGGTCGGCGCCTGCCTCTCGCTCTCGGGCGGTCTTGCTGTCGCCCAGGAGCTGCCTAAGGAGGTCCTGGACGCGGCCAAGCGCGAGGGCAGAGTCACGCTCTACGGCTCCCCCGAGACGGAGATCATGAAAGCGGTTCAGAACGCCTTCGAGGCCAAGTACGGGGTGAAGGTGGAGTACTGGCGCGCCTCTTCGACGAAGGTGCTGGACCGGGCCTTGACCGAATCCCGAGCGGGGAAGCCCTTGTTCGACGTCGTCCTCACCAACGAGACCCCCATGCGCATCCTGAAGAAAGAGGGGGTTTTCGGGAAGTTCATCCCGCCCGCCAGCGCCCGCTACGCGGAGAGCGTCAAAGACCCGGACGGCATCCTGACCCCCCCGTATCGCCAGGTGGTGGTGGGGATCCTCTACAACCCCCGGCTGGTTAAAGCCGAAGACCTCCCCAAGACGCTCAAGGATCTACTCAATCCGAAATGGAAGGGAAAGATCGTGATGCCGGATCCCACCCGTCATTCCACCACGATCACCTGGCTCGCCAACCTGGAAAAGCTTCTCGGCAAGGAGACGAAGTCGTTCCTGGAAGGCCTGGGGGCCCAGAAGCCGATCATGGTGGAATCCTTCATCCCGGCAGCGCAGAAGATCATCGCCGGGGAGGCCCAGATCGGGATCAGCTACATCAAGTACGTCCACCTTTATGGGAAGAAAGAAGGGGCCCCGCTGGACTACGTGCGGCTCAGGCAGGCCCTCGCGGAGTATCACTATGTGGCCGTTGGCGCCCAACCCCAGCATCCGAATGCGGCCAAGCTCTTCACGAACTACTTCATCACCGAGGACGCCCTGAAGATTCTGGCCTCTCAGGGAGAGTTCGTCCTGTTGAAGGGCGTCTACCCGCCCATCCCCGACGCCGACAAGCTCGAGATCGTGCAGATGGATGATCTCAGCGAGGACGAGCTGAAGAAGGCAAGGGCGGAATACAAGAAGCTCTTCTTCTGATTGGCGCTCCATGCTCGGCGGCGTCTCGTAGAGTACTATATAGGAAGGAGAACCCATGTTCGGCCTCGGCCCGCAGGAGTTGATGGTCATCCTTCTCATTGCTCTCATTCTGTTCGGGGCCCAGAAACTCCCCGATCTGGCGCGAGGCCTGGGGAAGTCCGTGAAGGAATTCAAGAAGGGGGTGGAGGGTCTGGCTGATGAGGGGGGATCGTCCAAGCCCGCATCGCCCCCGGTCGCGACCGCCCCTGCATCACGGACTTGCGGGGCCTGCAAGAACCCCTTGGAAGTGGATTGGACGCATTGCCCGCGGTGCGGATCCACGGCCCCACAGGTCTCGGCGCTCGGGTCTCGGACGTAGTGTGAGCGCGGGTCCCCGATGACGGGAGGGATAGATTGTTTCGAAGGGAGGCGGGATCATGAAAGGCTTGGTCGCTGGAATATTGGTGCTCGGTCTGGTCGTTGTCCCCGCGTCGGCGTTCGCCCACCACGCGGGGCATTTCCGGGGTGGCTTCGCGGCCGGGGCGGTGACGGGCGCGCTCGCCGGTCAGGTCTTTGCCCCGCGTGTTTACTATGCTCCGCCCATCGTCCATCACCCTGCCCCAGCCCACGTGCTCGGGCCGGTCTACTACCCTGCCGCAACCTGCTGGGACTACTGGGTGAACGGGTTCTGGTACTATGGCTCCTGGGTGGGCGGCCACTGGGAGCGTTTCTGCCGTTAACCGGCCCGCTGATTTTCACCTCCGCGACGGGCGGTGATGGCCCGATGAGCCGTTGTGGGTTTGCACGTTGACGGGCCGCCCGGGCCCATCACCGAGAGAATCTAACTGATGAGCCTCAGGGAAGCGGCCCTCGGAAGGGCGGCGCGCCCTTCCACCCTCGGGCGTCTCCTCCGGGACCCCCTCACTCTCACGACCCTTGCCATCACGGCCCTCGTCGGATTTCTCGCGCTCCAGCCCACCGTGATGCTCGTCCAGGGAAGCCTCCTCGACGCACCCCTGGGCAAAGCGGGGAACTGGACCCTCGAGCACTACCGGGCGGCGTACAGCGACCCCGAGACGTATCAGCTCATCCTCAACTCGTTTGTCTTCGCAATCGGGTCGTCAGTTCTCTCCCTCCTGCTTGGCGGGGTGATGGCCTGGATCACGATCCGAACCAACGCCCCGCTCAGGGGGCTCTTCGAGCTGACTGCCATCCTCCCCAACATCATCCCCCCGCTGCTCATCGCCGTCTCCTGGACGTATCTCCTCAATCCCTCCGTCGGCATGTTGAACGTTGCCCTGGCTTCGCTCCTCGGCCTTGGCAGTGCGCCGCTCAATATCTATTCCATGCCGGGGATGATCTTCGTGGAGGGGCTCATCCTGACCCCCCTGGCCTTCCTGATCATCGCCGCCGCCCTCCGCTCGATGGACCCGGCGCTGGAGGAGTCCGCGCGGATCTCGGGCTCGCATCACGTCCAGGTGATCCGACGCGTCACGTTCCCCCTCATTCGTCCTGCGCTTCTGGCAGCCCTGATTCTGAACTTCGTCCGGGCGATCGAGAGCTTCGACACCCCCGCAGTCATCGCGCTTCCTGCCCGTATCGAGGTCTTCACCTCGAAGATCTACAAGGAAGCCCTGGACGCCTTCCCTCCGAATCACAACCTCGCCGCCACCTACGCGATGAGCCTCCTTGCGATCACCCTGACCCTCGTCTACGTGTATCGGTTTCTCATCCGGAAGACCGAGCGCTTCGCCACGGTAACCGGGCGGGGCTACCGGCAAGCGGTGATTGACCTGGGGCGAGGCCGCTACGGGGCGTCAGCGGTGGCCGCGCTGATCCTCGTCCTCCTGGCGGCGGTTCCTCTCGCCACGCTGGCGCTCATCTCCGTCCTCCCCTTCTTCCCTATGCCGCCGCGGGAGGCCCTCGCCCTGGTCACGCTCAAGCACTACCGCGTCATCTTGGGCGACAGTCGCGTCTGGACGGCCATGGGAAACAGCCTCTTTCTGGCGGTCGTGGGGGCCACGGTCGCGATGTGTCTCGCGTCCGTCATCGCCTATCTCACGGTCAAGGCCAAGGTGGCGGGCCGCGGCCTGCTCGAAGGGCTGACCTTCATCCCCTGGGCGTTCCCGGGGACGGCCCTCGGCATCGGGCTCCTCTGGGCCTATGTCAGGTTCCCGATCCCGGTCTACGCAACACTCTGGATTCTCCTGATCGGTTACGTGACGCGCTTTCTGCCCTACGGCCTCCGCACAATGAGCGGGACGATTGTCCAGATCCACCGTGAGTTGGAGGAAGCCTCACGGGTCGCGGGGGGTGGGTTCGTCACCACCTTCCGGCGGATTCTCCTCCCTCTGATGAAGCCGGGCTTCGTGGCGGGATGGATCCTTCTCGCCACGATCTTCATCCGGGAGTTCAGCCTCTCCCTCTTTCTCTACACGCCGGCCTCGGAACCGGTGGGGCCGCTCCTCTACCACCTCTGGCTCGACGGGCTCCACGGCCGGATGGGGGCGCTGGGGCTCATCGTGACCGCGCTCTGCTTCGGCCTGATCTTTCTCGCGCGACGCTGGGTCTCCGATGTCGCCACCGCGCGACGGTAGGTGGGTGGAGCCGATCCAGCCGCGCTCGTGACGAGCCGATACTTTCCTTCTGACAGGGTATACGACGCTTCAAGCCTCAGGATCCGCGATCCAGTAATACGGGACTCCGTATCACCGGTAAAGCTGGGGCTTGACCGGCGCTTCATCCGCGCTCGCCCGTTGAATCGCGTTTAGGCAGTATGACCCGGCGGACCGTCCGTACTAAAACACGCCAGAAACGCCGTGGCGTCGCTACGAGTGCCATATCTTCGTCGTCATCGTACTCACTCCTTACACGGCATGCGAAGCAGTTCATTCCCGTTCTTGTGCTCTTTGCAGGTCTATATGCATACCACGCCAGCTTATATGGCCCGTTCGTCTTTGACGACCTGCCTGCGATCGAGGCAAACCCAACCATCCGTCGCCTCTGGCCGCTTTGGAGCATCGTATCGACTCCGCCACACTCTGCTGTCACAGGGCGTCCGATTACAAATCTTTACGCCGAAGCGGTACGGATCGATCCGAACGACGCTGACGCGCATTACAACCTGGGGCTTGCCCTTGTGCGAGAGGGTAAGACTCAAGACGCAATTCGACACCTGGAGACGACCCTCAAGCTTAATCCGGGTTTTCAGCGGGCTCGTCGCGCCCTGCGGGATCTAACATCCTCTGGCGCCGAATGACATCTGTACCTCCGTGATGCGCACTCGCGCGGGCGACACTGGTTTGGCTATCGCGCGGCGATGAGGAGGCAGCGGTGAGGAGGGAGGGTAAGATAGACGGTCTCGCCCGGCTCCATTGACATTCAGAAATGCATATGCAACTATATATTCGTGTACCGGATTCGCTTCGCGAGAGATGTGGAAAAGGACTTACGTAAATTGACCGCATACCATCGGAAACACGTTCTGGATGCCATCGAGGTTCAACTATGCGCTCAGCCGACAACCCCGACGCGTAACCGAAAGCTTCTGGTCAACTTGATTCCGCCCTGGGCGGCGGAACCGCCGATCTGGGAGCTCAGGGTCGGTGGGTATCGGGTCTTTTATGACGTATCCGAAGGAGAGAACGTCGTGTACGTCCGAGCCATTCGAAAGAAGCCCCCGGCCAAAACAACGGAGGAGATACTATGAAAACTGTCACGGTACGAGACCTCCAAAAAAGGGTTAAGGAGTGCGTGGACGATGCCCAGGAGGATCGCATTGTGATCACGCGCCATGGGAAGCCCGCGGCCGTGCTCGTCGGCGTACAAGGTGAGGATTGGGAAACGGTCGTCCACGAGACCGATCCTACATTCTGGAGACTTATCCGCGCCCGACGGAAACAGCCAACTGTCTCGCTCCCGCAACTCAAGACGCGCTTGAAGACCAAGAAGTAGATTCCTGCCGAAGAAACGACACGTAGGCCGAAGTGTCGGCGCGCTGGGGAGCTTAGGCTACTACGAAGCAGGGATCAGGAGGCAGCGGTGAGGGGGGAGGACGAGATAGACGGTCTCCCCCGGCTCCACCATTTCGGGGATGGACACCGGGAGCGTATGCTCGCCCACTGCGATCCGGCATCGAACGGTCTGCCCCTCAAAGAGAGCCGTCTTGACTTGGCCCTCCAGAATATTCTCCTCACCGCCAGGACGCCGACGGCTTAAGACGGCGTGCTCGGCCCGGATCCCGACGAGGACCGAGGCGCCGTCACGAATGGGCGGGACGTTATTGACGAAGAGGGTCCCCGACGCGGTCTCGACCCAGACGCCGGCAGCCGACTGGCGCGCGACCCGGCCCGGAATGTAGCCGACAGAGCCCAGGAAGTCGCAAGTGAACTTGGCCCGAGGCCGGAGATAGAGGTCCCGGGGATTCCCGCGCTCGACGATCTTCCCCGCGTTCATGATCACGACCTCGTCGGAGAGCGAGATCGCCTCCAACTGATCGTGGGTCACATAGAGGGTGGTGATCCCGAGCTGCCGTTGAAGCTCCTTCACTTCCTCCCGGACCTGCTCTCTGACCTTGGCGTCGAGGTTACTCAGGGGCTCGTCCAGGAGGAGGATTTTGGGCTCATAGACCAGGGCCCGCGCCAGCGCCACCCGCTGCTGCTGCCCCCCGGAGAGATGCGGGGCCGGACGCTGGGCCAAGCCCTCTAGCCCCACCAGCCTCAAGGCCTCCCGCACCTGGCGTTCGATCGCGGCGCGGGGGGTCCGGCGGACGCGAAGTGGATAGGCGACGTTTTCGAAGACCGTCATGTGCGGCCAGATGGCGTACGACTGAAAGACCATGCCGATTTGGCGTCGCTCGGGCGGGACGAAGATCCCCCGAGCCTTGGAGAAGACGACCTCGCCGTTGAAACGGATCTCGCCGGCATCGGGGCGCTCCAGCCCGGCGAGGCAGCGAAGGGTGGTGGATTTGCCGCACCCGGATGGCCCTAAGAGAGTGAGGATCTTCCCCTCCGGGGCCTCCAAGCTGAGATCGTCCACCGCCTGGAAGTTGCCGAACCGCTTTTTGAGGTTCTGGATAACGACCGCCGGCATGCTCAGCTCGCTTGTTCGCCCAACCTGGCGAACTTTGTTCTCGACGTCCGCTCGCGGCGTGCTGAGAAGCGAGCAGATCGAGGCCCGAGGGAGGAGGGCACCGGAGGTGTACTCGGTTGTACATTGACGATGCCCGACGACCGAGGCTCTTCGAGCGCGGGCTTTGCCCGCGCAACCCCGGGGGGAGGTTCGGAAGGGGGGCGTGCCCCCCCCCGAGTCCAACGATGAGATGCGATGCTTATCGGCACGGCGCTAGGGGACCTTCTCGCCCCACGCAGTCTCCTTGTCGCTCCCGACGAGATTGACCGCGAGGTGGACCATGGCGGCGTGCCCTTCCGCTCCGTGCCAGTGCTTCTCGTTCGGCGGGCAGTAGATCAGGTCGCCTGGGCCGATCTCAAACTCCTCTTCACCCGAGGCATCCGACTTCTTGATTCGCCCTTTGCCGGAGACGACATAAAGAACCTGTCCTTCGGGGTGGGAGTGCCAGGCCGTTCGAGCCTCCGGTTCGAAATAGACGAGGAACGCATTGACGCCGTTCGGGGCAGGAACGCGGAGCAGCTCGTGAAGCCACACAGCGCCCGTGAACCGCTCTTTTGCCCCGCGACGGCCCTCTGCCTCACCTGCCCGACACACCTTCATGGCACCCTCCTCACTTTCCTCGGAGGGGGCCTCGACGGCCCCCTTCCGAACCTCCCCCAAGGACTGCGCCGGCGAAGCCGGCGCTCGAACCACTGCTACGGCCTGCACTAGCACGGTGTTCCTGGCCACCCTACTAGGGTCATTCTGATCCTTTCGATTGCTTTTTGCCAACTGAGGAAATATATTCGCCGTTGGGGCCAGAAGTCAACCAGCCATCGGTGTCCGCCAAGAAGGAAGGTGAATCCGAACGAAGGCGTTCCTCCTCCTTTCCGTCGCTTCGGTCTTCCTGACCATCGCAGAGGGTGGGATGGCGATCCTGTATCCACCGTTTCTGCAACAGTCCGGCTTTTCGGTCGCCATCCTCGGAACCCTGATCGCCTTGGACGGCGTGGGGCGGCTCCTCTCCCGCCTGCCGGCCGGGCTGGCCTACACGCTGCCGCGGGCTCGGCTCCTGACGGCCGGGGCGATGGTCCTCGTCTTCGCCTCCACGGCCTTGATCCCCTTTGCCGGGGCGACCTGGGAACTGGCCGGGCTCATCCTCGTGCGGGCCGCCGGATACGGGGTTGCCAGCACGATCATGATGGCGATCGTCATGGACCTCAAGCCGGGCTCGATGAGCGCGGGAAGCGTGATGGGGTGGTTCACGTCGGCGTTCTCGCTCGGTCATGCGCTGGGTGCAATGCTCGCCGGCTTCCTGGCGGATCGCGCGGGCTACGCGGCAACCTTCCTGACCCTGGGCAGCCTTCCAATGCTGGCCCTCTTCTTTCTCATTCCGCTCGCACTCGCCAGCCCCGCCGCATCGCGGCCCACCTCGGGGATACCACGGCACCCCGCCCGCGCCATGGGCCTGAGCCAGGTGGGGCTCAGTCGGCTCAGGCGGGGCTGGGAGGAGACCCAGGGTCTTGGAGCCATGGTCTTCCTCGCGGCGCTTGTGGCGTTCTACCTGAACCTCATGACCGACACCCTCGGGACCCTCTTCCCGCTCTTCGCGCTGGGACTGGGACTCTCCCTCACGACGGTCGGCTCAATCCGAGGGATCTCGAGCGTGATGGGGATCACGGCCCGGCTCCTCTCTGGCGTGATCTTCTCCCTGCTCGACTATCGGAAGATCAACCTTTTGACCATCGTCCTGCTCGCCCTCTCTGTCATACTGCTGCCCTCCTTCCGGAGCGTCGTGGCCCTGGGCGGGCTCCTCTCCCTGTTTGGGGTCTCCCGCGGCCTGCTCCGCGTCTCCTCAGGCGCCATGGTGATGACTGAGATTCAGGGGGGGAAGCGAGGGACCGGGCTCGCCTCCGGGATCTATCACGCGGGGCTGGACCTCGGAGTGCTCGCAGGCCCCATCCTCGGCGGGCTTGCCGCTCAGGCTTTCGGCATCCCGACGACGTTCCGCCTTCTCCCGCTGATCTTCCTTGCGTTCATCGGGCTCGCGCTTCTTCAAGCCGGGCGTCGCCACCTGGTGGGCGAATTGAGAGCCGAGCCGAGGCAGTAGCGTCGTCGGCGGGGGCATAGAGTGCGCTACCTGAACTGTCTGGCCAAGCCCTCAACCGGGGTGATCGCGGAGCTGACAATGGCAGAGTCAAGGGGGCCATCATGAGGTTTCACCATGTCGGGATGGTGGTTCGGTCGGTCAGCGTTGCCAATGAGCTTTGCCGAGAGCGGCTCAAAGACGATGCCCCCTTGGTCTGGGGGCCGGTGCCGGCGTTTCAGTGTTTCTGTGCGTTCTCGACCAAGTTCCCGATGATTGAATTTGTCGTCCCTGAGACGGAGTCGAGGCTCGTCAAGTTCCTTGGAGGCAAGTCCGTCCTCCACCATGTCGCATTTGCCGTCGAGAACATCCGCCATCCTACTCCGTTTTCAGTGGGTGACTTCATATTCGATGAGCCAGCTCCCGCGATCCGAGGGCTCCTGGTTAACTTTCTCAAGCCGTTTGAAGGGCTCCTTGTCGAGTTGGTCCAGGAGCCAAAGACGGAGGAGGGGCGTGGGTAAGCCGACCTACTTCGCCGAAGGACCGGGAACGACATACCGGGGGGCTACGAGGTGTTCACCTCTCCGCGCGCTACTCCGGGGTGTGGAGCTGAATATAGTTCCCTTCGGGGTCGAAGAAGTAGATCGCCCGGCCAGTCGAGCGCACGACCGGCTCCTCGATCAGGATCTTCACACCAGCCTTCCTGAGCTCCTCCACAGCCCGGTCAAAGTCTTCCTTGCCGGTCTGTAAGGCGACGTGGGCGGTGCCGTCGTCAAAGTCTCCCCTCTCGATGGGCTTCGGCCGCTCGAACAGCACCAGGCAGAGCCCGTCCTCCATAAAGAGGCGCGAGATCGAGGGAAACTGGCCGTAGACCTCCTTGTAGGGACCGCCACTCTCCGTGTCGAAGCCCACCTTCGTGCATTTCATCCCGAGGACCTCGGTGTAGAATTTCGTGGCGCGGGCGAGGTCGTTCACCGGCAGGCCCAGGTGATACAGCTTCTTGATCTTGATCATGGCGGCGACCCCCTATAGTTGGACTCGGAGGGGGCACATCCTCCTTCCGAACCTCCCCCTGAGCTTGCGCCGGCAAAGCCGGCGCTCGGACCAGCGAATGCGGTCGTCGCCGTACCTTTACGGGCACCGAGTCCCGCCGCAGGCGGGCTTGGTCGCGCTCCGGTTGGCTCCTCCCTCGGGCCTTGGGCTGCTCGCTTCTCACCACGGCACGACCGTATGATAATGTTGAGACGACTAATTCGGCAACTTGATAGACTCGGTGATGATTCCGGGCATGTACCCCCGTTGAATCTGAGAATAGCGTAGGCGGGAATCGAAAGACAAGGGCTTCATCGTGACGGGTGGAGGCGGGGATGACGATCCTCGTGACCGGGGCCGGACTCATCGGGTGCCACGCGGCGAAGCGCCTCGTGGACGCCGGCCACCAGGTGGCGCTTCTCGATCTCTCGCCGAACCGTGGATACATCCGGGCCATCGCTGGCAGCGAACGAGTGGAGACCGTCGCCGCCGACCTGAGGGACCTCCCCGCCCTGCTCGGCGCCGTGAAACGGCTCGATGTGAACGTCATCATCCACACCGCGGGGCTGATCGGCCGACGGGTCAGCGAGAATCCCTACACCGGGACCACGAACAACCTGCTCGGGACACTCCATGTCCTGGAGGCCGCCCGATTGCTCGAGCTCCACCGGGTGGTCTATGTCAGCACGTTCGGTGTCTACGATCGGTCGAAGATCGCGACAGGTCCGATCACTGAAGATGCGCCCACCGGAGGGCACAATCTCTACACCGTCACCAAGAGCTGCTCCGAGCAACTCGTAGGAGCCTACGGCGCGCTCTATGACCTCAATACGGTCATCCTCCGCCCCGCGGCCGTATTCGGACGAGGACATTACGCGGGAGGCTCGACGGTCGGGATGATCATGCGCGATCTGGCCAGTGACATCCTGAACGGCGGGCCAGCCACCCTCGACGCGTCCGTCTATTTTGCCAACGAATACGTGTATGCTAAAGATGTGGCCCTGGCCGTCGAACTTGCCTGTCAGGCGCAAGGCTTGAGCCATACCACCTTTAATGTCGGGAGTGGGGTCGTCACCACCGCCGGCGAGCTTGGCCGAATCGTGCGCGAGCTAGCCCCGGGGATCGAGGTGAAGGTCGTGGGGGATGGTGAAGGAGACCAGCGGTCCCGGCTCCCCCTCGATCTCAGCCGCTCCCGCGCGGAATTGGGTTACGCGCCCCGATTCTCCCTGAAGGAAGCTCTGCGGGACTATCTTGAGGAGCTGAGGAAGGAGAAATGACCAGCGGGTCCGCGGGGAGACCCAGGAAGCGGCTCGAAGGGCGCGTCGCGATCGTGAGCGGCGCCGGACAGGGGATCGGGCGCGCCCTCGCCCTGGGCTTTGCCCGGGAAGGGGCGTCGGTGGTGATCGCGGAGATCGACGAAGGCAACGCGCTCAGAGTTGAGCGTGAATTGAAGGCTTCGGGGCTGAGGGGCCTCGCCATCTCAACAGACGTCTCGCAGGAGGCGTCTACGAGCGGGATGATGCGGCGCTGCCTGAATGAGTTTGGCAGGATCGACATCCTCGTGAACAACGCGGGGATCTATCCGGTCTCTTCCGTCGAGGAGATGGCCGAGGCGGAGTGGGACCGCGTCATTGGCACGAACCTCGTCGGCGCCTTTCTCTGTTCGAGGGCCGTGGTCCCCGAGATGCTCGAGCGGCGGAGTGGGAGGATCATCAACCTGAGCTCCGGGAGAGGCTTCCAGGGGGCCAAGGACGGGGCCCATTATGCCGCCACGAAGGCCGGACTGATCGGCTTCACCAAGGCGCTGGCTCTGGAACTGGCGCCACACGGCATCACCGTGAACGCGCTCTGCCCCGGCATCACGGATACGGCCCAGCCTCGGGGCAACATGACGGAACAGGAGCTTTACGCCAGAGCCAAGGATATCCCCCTGGGACGGATCGGCCAGCCCGACGATCATGTGGGACCGGCCGTTTTCCTGGCCAGCGACGCGGCCCGGTTCATCACGGGACAGGTGGTCTTCGTCAACGGCGGAAGCGTCATGTGGTGAGGATCGCGATGATCTCTTCGATGAGCCGGGTGGCCGTGGTGGGTGGTGGGGCGGGAGGAATCGGCCGGGCCGTGGTGCTGCGTCTTGTGGAGGAGGACGGCTTCTTTCCGATCATTCTGGATAGGCAGGAAAAGGCCGCTCACGAAATCCTCGGTGACCTCGAGCGGCGGGGGAAGAACGGCGCCTTCATCGCCCTCGATCTCACGAGAAAGGACGAGGTGCGACACGCGTTTGCCACAATCGCATCGGACCACGGGCGCGTCGATGTGCTGGTGAACCTCGCGGGGGGCAGCCTCTACAACAAGCCGATTCAGGAATTCTCACTCACGGAGTGGCAGGAAGTCATTGACGTGAACCTCAAGACGACGTTCCTCTGCTGTCAGGCGGTCATCGGAATCATGACTCGGCAGAGGCAAGGGGCGATCGTCAACACCGCGTCGAATTACGGGATCACAGGGTCCGCCGGGCGAACTCCCTACTCCGCGGCCAAGGCCGCCATCATCGCCTTCTCGAAGTCGCTCGCCCTGGAGCTGGCGCCTGTCGGAATCCGGGTCAATGTGATCGCGCCCGGGAGGACGGCGACGGCACGCGTCATGGGGTATCACTCTCCCGAGTCCTGGGCCGCTTTGTGCAAGGAAATTCCCATGGGGCGGGCCGCAGAACCCGGAGAGATTGCGGAGGGGGTGGCCTTCCTGGCCGGCGACGAGAGCGGCTATACGACGGGGCACACGCTGCACGTCAACGGCGGCATCGTGATGCCCTGAGGTCGCCGACAACCTCATGGTCCTGCGAACGTGATGGAGAAGGCCAAACGCCTTGGAACTTCCCGTCCGGTCCGAAGTTGGCGGCGGGAGTTGCGCCTTGCCGTGGGCGGCGCGCTGAATGTGCTCGTTGCGCGGCTCATGAACCTCTGGGCTCGCGGGACGCTGGTGCGGCCGCTACCCCTGGAGGCCTACCGCGCACTCGTCGCGCCGACTCCGTTTGAAACCGTCCGCCTCCTTGCCGGGCGGCCCAACGCCGAACGCGCTCAGCTCCTCGAGACGGTCCTCCGAGATGGCGGCAGACGGGTGACATGCGTCCCTTACCGGACCGTGGAGGGCGCCGGCGTGAACCTCTTTGCTGACGTCGGCATCGGTCACCGGGTCCTGCTGCTCGCCGGCCATCACGACGCGGTGCCGGGCAGCCCCGGCGCGAACGATAATGCGGCCGCGGTCGGCATTCTGCTCGGGCTGCGGACACGCCTGGCAGCCGACCCGCCGCAGCGGCTCACGGTGCGGTTCGGGTTTTTCGGAGATGAGGAGCGGGGGATGCTCGGCTCCCGCGTGTACGCACGTACGGCTCCGCTTGACGCACTTCTGGGTGTGGTAAGCCTGGAACTCTGCGGAATCGGCGACAGCCTGGTCCTCTGGGACGTCACGCCCGTGACGGCCGAGACTCCGCTCGTGCAGGCCTGGCTCGCGGTGGTCGAGGCGCTCGGCTATCGGCGCGATGAGACCTATCATCTTGCGGAACCCGTCCGCTTCTTCGGGAGCGACCACCGCCCCTTTGCGGACCGCGGCGTAGCCGCCGTCGGCTTCACGGTCGTGCCGACCGCAGCCGTCGAGGACTTGAGGGCATTTATCTACGGCGGAGTCCGCGGGATCCTGGTCCCGCCCTCGCGCCGTCCCCCACCGTTCACGACCTATCACAGCAAAGGTGACCGCCCGGAGACCGTTGAGCCCGCGTCGCTCGCGCGTGTCGGCGCGGTCCTCGAAGGACTCTGCCGCACTCTTGACGCAAAGGAGTGGAACTGAGCTGGCGCGAGCGAGAAGGGTCTTGGCCTGCCGGCCAAAATGGTTTACCATCTAGGGACTTCGACAGGCGCAGGAGGAACCTATGAGCACCCGTGACTTAAGACAATGGATCCAGGACGCCGAGCGGCTTGGCGAGATCAGGCACATCCACGGCGCCCAGTGGGACACGGAGATCGGGGCGATCACTGAGCTGGCCCAGCACCGCGAGAACGGGCCAGCCGTTCTCTTTGACGAAGTTCCGGGCTACCCCAAAGGCTACAGAATCCTGGTCAATTCTCTTGGTTCGCTGAGGCGGACCGCACTGACCCTCGGGCTCGACACAAGCATTGACAGGCCCATGGACCTCATCCGGGCCTGGCGGGAGCGGTCGAAGAGGCTTATGCCGATCCCGGCCAAGATGGTGGACAAAGGCCCGGTCATGGAGAACATCGACACCGGGAAGAACGTCAACGTCTTGAAGTTCCCCACGCCGAAGTGGCACGAGCACGACGGGGGTCGCTACATCGGCACCGGGAGCATCGACATCACCCGCGACCCGGAGGAGGGGTGGGTCAACCTGGGGACCTATCGGGTGATGATTCACGACGAGACCACGGTCGGCTTCTACATCTCGCCGGGCAAGCACGGCCGCATCCAGCGGGAGAAGTGGTTCGCCTCAAAGCAGCCGATGAAGGTGGCGGTGTCGATCGGCCATGATCCGCTGATCTTCCTCGCGGGGAGCATCGAGGTCCCGTACGGGGTCTCGGAGTACGACTGGGTGGGTGGCGTGTACGGCGAGCCTGTCGAGGTGATCGAGGGGCCGGAGACCGGGCTGCCGCTCCCCGCGAGCGCCGAGATCGTCATCGAAGGGACCGCGGACCCGACGGAGTTCAGGGCGGAGGGGCCGTTCGGCGAATGGACCGGCTACTACGCCAGCTCGACCCGGCCGGAGCCGATCATCAAGGTCGAGCGCGTGATGTATCGAAACACTCCGATCATGCTCGGGAGCCCGCCCGGCAAGCCGCCCTCAGAGCTGACGGCGTATCGGGCGGTGCTTCGCTCTGCGTTGATCTGGGATGAGATGGAGAAGGCCGGCGTCCCCGACATCAGAGGGATCTGGTGCCATCCGGCCGGCGGCACGCGCCTGTTCGTGATCGTGGCGATCAAGCAGCGCTACCCCGGCCACGCAAAGCAGGCGGCGCTGGCAGCTATGGGGTGCCGAGCCGGCGCCTATCTGGGACGCTACGTCGTGGTGGTGGACGAGGACATTGACCCGACGGATACCTTTGAAGTTCTCTGGGCCATGACCACCAGGGTCGATCCTGAGAAGGACATCGAGATTATTCGACGGATGTGGAGCGGCCCGCTGGACCCCATCATCCCGCAGGGGCAGAAGGGATTCAACTCGCGGGCAATCATCGACGCGACGCGCCCCTACGACTGGAAGGACCAGTTCCCCATGGTCGCGGTCTCGAGCCCGGAGGTGCTGGAGGCGGCCCGGAAGAAGTGGGGCCAAGCGCTCTTCGGATGAGGCCGCCGCCTTGCATCTAGGCCTTTTTGACCGGCCTCAAGGGATGCAAGAGATGCCGGGCAGGAGGCAGAGCGAACGCGCGCGTTGATCAACCCAGGTGGGGGGGTCCAGGTTCTTCGAGCGCCGGCTTTGCCGGCGCAACCCTCGGGGGGAGGTTCGGAAGGGGGGCGTGCCCCCCTCCGAGTGACGAGGAGTGGTTGGGACTCCCCCCCTCTCAAATGATCAACTGGCGACCGTACCACACCGTCTGGGCCGTCTTGGTCGCGGGGTGGGTCGGCAACTATATGGTCCGAGTGGGGATTGCCCCGGTCCTGGTTCCCTTGATCCAAGAATTTCAATTGAGCTACACACAGGCGGGGCTTCTGGCCACCGCCTTTTTTTATGCCTACACCTTCATGCAACTTCCGGCAGGCCTTCTGGGGGACCGGCTCGGCCGCAAGGTCATGCTCCTCTTCTCGACGACCTGCACGGCCACGATGTCCCTCCTGACCGCGGTGGCAGCGTCGTTCCCGGCCCTCTTCGTATTCAGATTTTTCACCGGAGTGGGACAGGGCACGTACTTCGTCAACGACCGCCCCGTCATCGCCGCATACACCCCGAAGGATCAGATGGGCTTCGGCCAGGGGGTCTCGTTCACCGGCCTCGGGATCGGCATGTGCCTGGGCGTGCTCCTCTCGGGCCTGATTGCCGAGCGGTGGGGATGGCGCGCCGTATTTTTCAGTTTTGCGCTGCTCCCGCTTCTGGCCACGACAGGCATCGCGCTTCTGATCCGGGAGCCGCCCCGGACACGAGAGGCGCCAGGCGTCCGGCGCCCGTGGGGCGTGATCTTCCGGAGCCGTGACCTGTGGCTTCTCAACGTCGGCGGGATCGCCGCCGTCTACGCGCTGTGGGTAGTCGGCACGTGGGCGCCCGCGATGTTCAAAGAGGTGGGAGTCGGCGAGTTGTCCCGGGCCTCGCTCTACTCGAGCCTCCTCGGCCTCGCCGCCATCCCCGGACTCATCGTCACCGGGTGGCTTTCGGACTGGCTCGTGGCGCGAGGGAAGGGCCGCAAGGCGCTCATCGGCCTCGAGCTACTCGCGATCGCGGGGAGCATGTTCCTCATGGGGTATGCCGTGGAGGCCAGGGCGAATGTCGTCATCCTCGCCGGCCTCGTCTTCGTCTCGGGGCTCTTCATCTGGGGGATCTGGGCTCCGATGTACGCGCTGATTCCCGAGATGGTGCCGAAGGAGATCCTGGGGACGACCTACGGCTTCACGAACAGCATGCATTTCCTCGGCTCGCTCCTCGCCCCCTGGCTCACCGGGGCGATCAAGGACGCGACCGGCTCGTTCGCCTGGGGGGGCTACGCCGCGGGACTGATCGGGGTCGCCGGGGGACTGCTCATCCTGGGAATGCGCCCGGCGTTTCGCTGGGGCCGCGATGTGCCGGTCCTGACTTCATCGTGAAGGAAACAACTTGGCTCAAGATCAGACGCTGACCGAACAGGCGATACCCGACATCAGGCCGGGAGGGATCACGGTCCTCACCATGGTGGCGCTGGGGCATGCCGTGAATCACGCGTATGCCGCGCTGCTCCCACTCCTCTATCCGGCCATCATGTCGGACCTCGGGTTCGGCTATAGCCGGCTCGGCCTTCTTGTGGCGGTGAGCCGCGGCGTGGGTCAGGGGCTCCAGTGGCTCCCCGGGTATTTGAACCAGTGGGTCCGGCGAAAGACCCTCATGGGATTCGGAACGGTCGGCCAGGGAATCTTTTACGGGATTTCGGGGCTGGCGACCGGATTCGGGAGCTTCATGGGCTGTCTGACCCTGAACAGTCTCTGCGGAAGCCCGCAGCATCCGAACGGGAACTCCCTGATTCTGGACTATTTCGGCAGGGCCCATCGCGCGCGGGTACTGGCGATCCACTATGCCGGCGGCAATGCCGGCACGGTGCTGGTCCCGCTCGTGGGCGCGCTCCTCCTGACGACCTACGGCTGGCGCACGACCCTCCTGCTCTTCGGTCCTCCCGGGATCCTCATCGGGCTCCTCATGCTCTGGTTCATCCGGGAGGAGGACAACGGGCACGCCATGGAGGTCAGGGAGAAGCCCAGGTTCGGCCGGGAGACCCTCGCGATCCTCAAGAACAAGAACGTCCGCTGGGTGATCGCAGCCCAGGCGACCGCGGCGGGCGGGAGAGGGCTCGGCGTCGTGATCACGTTCGTCCCGCTCTACCTGAAGCAGGGTCTGGGGCTGTCGGTGATGAACACCGGCTTCCTCTTCACGCTGATGATGATCGGGAGTGTCGTCGGCCCGATGCTCGCCGGATTCCTCTCGGATCGGATCGGGGCGCGGAAGCCGATCCTCATCAGTTCGTATCTGGCCTCCACCGCCACGACGCTGCTCCTCATCCATCTGGGCGCGGGGACAGTCTGGATCCTGCCCGTCATCCTCTTCCTCCTGGGCAGCTTCGTCTACTCCGAGGCCCCGATGCTCCAGACCCTGGCTGCCGACTCGACCGAGGGGCTCTCTCCGGACGTGCTCTTCGGGATCTACTACACGTTCGGCTTCGGGGCCGCCTCGCTCTGGGCGATCGTCATGGGCTTCCTCGTCGAGAGCTTCGGGTTCCGTCCCGCGTTCTACGTGATGGCAAGCTCGTACGCCGTCGCGGCGCTCTGGATCTCCCGCGTGAGGCTCCCGGTGCGCGTCGCCTCGGGGTAAGGAGGCACGCTGACGATGGAGTTGAATGGCGCCGAGCTCGTCGTGAAGGCCCTGAGGGCCGAGGGGGTTGAAGTCATCTTCGGCGTGATCGGCAGCTCCATCCTCGATCTGGCTGACGCCATCGCCCGAAGCCCGGGGCTCCGGTTCGTCCCCACCCAGACCGAGCAGGCCGCGGCTTACATGGCCGACGGCTACGCCCGGGTGACAGGAAAGCCGGGAGTCTGCTGCGCCACCGTGGGCCCGGGGGCGACCAACCTCCTCGGTGGGGTCGCGCAGGCGTTCCTCGAGTCCTCCCCGGTCATCGCGCTGGTCGGTGAGATCCACACCAAGCACTACGGCAAGGGCGCGTCCAACTTCCACGAGATCGAGCAATCTCTCGTCTTCAAGCCCGTGACCAAATGGTCGGTGCGAATCGAGCGAACCGATCGCATCCCGGAACTCACGTCCCGGGCCTTCCGCGTGGCCACGACGGGGCGGAAAGGACCGGTCTACGTCGGGCTTCCCCGTGATGTTCAGAAGAACAAACTCCCCGAGCCGCGGTGGGTCCCGCCGGAACAGTCCAAGCCTGCAGGCGTGGTGCGGGGAGACGCCGCCGAAATCCGCCGGGCCGCGCGCCTCCTCGTGGAGGCCGTCAACCCCGTGATCCTGGTCGGGGGGGGAGTCCGCTGGGCGGGCGCCCGGGAGAGCGTTCTGAAGCTGGCCGAGCGAGCCTCGATCCCGGTGGCAATGACCCACAAGGGCCTCGTTCCCGAGGATCACCCGCTCGTGGCGGGAATCATCCAGACCTCGGGTTCGCCTGTGGCGGCACAGATTGTTCGGGGGGCGGATGTCATCCTGGCGCTTGGATGCACCTTCAGCCAGGTGGCCACTGGAAGCTACGGCCACGCGATCATTCCTGAAAAGGGAAGGATCATCCACGTGGACATTGACCCCGAGGAGATCGGGAAGAACTATCCAGTGGAGCTGGGGATCGTGGGAGACGCGAGGGCCGTGGTGGAAGACCTCTTAGCCGAGATGGAACAGATCGGCCAGAACCGCACCGCCGAGCGGCTCGAACGCTTGGAAGTGTTCTCCGGACTCAAGGCGCAGTGGGACGCTGACCAGAGTCGGGAGATGGCTTCGGACCGGGTCCCCATCACGCGTCTCAGGATGCAGGGGGACCTCAGGAACGTTCTCGAGCGGAATGCGATTGTTGCGGCGGAATCCGGGGCGACCCACGGATGGATGTATTACGGCTTCCCGTGCTACGAGCCCATTCTGGAGCCCGGAGAGTACAGCATCATGGGGAGCGGCCTCTGCATGGCCATGGGGGCCAAGGTGGCGTATCCGGAGCGCCAGGTGGTCTCGGTGACCGGGGACGGCGCCTTCATGATGGTCTGCCAGGAGCTGGCCACGGCGGTCGCCAACCGGATCGACATTGTGGTCGTCGTTCCGCACAACGACATCTACGGGAACATGTACAATAAGCAGCACACCCATTTCGGCGACCGCTTCACCGGCACGCAGCTTTACGTCCCGAACCTGGCCGAGCTGGCGCGGGCGTTCGGAGCCCACGGCGAGCGAGTGGAGCGGCCCGAGGAGTTGATCCCGGCGTATCGCCGAGCGCTCGAATGTGGCAAGCCCGCGGTCGTGGACGTGATCATCGGGCGTGAGTTCGCCGAGCTGGAGGCCCCGACCAAGCTCCGCGTGGAGGACCGGTATTGATGGCAGTTGAGTATCGAGACCTGAGGGAATGGCTGAAGAAGGTGGAGGCGCTCGGCGAGGTGAAAGAAGTCCGCGGCCTCCACTGGGACAAGGAGATGGGCGCCTTCGTCGAGATGTGCGTCCGGGCCAAGGGCGGCCGGGCCCCGGCGTTTCTTTTCGACGACATCCCCGGCTACCCGCCGGGGATGCGCTGTCTCTACGGGATGCTCAACTCGCCGAAGCGGTTCGCGTTCTCGATGGGGCTCCCCCTCGCCGGTTATCAGGGCACGATGGAGCTTCTGAAAATCTATCGGCAGCGGGTGAAGGAGCTCCGGCCGGTCGCGCCGCGCGTGGTCAACTGGGGCCCGATCCTCGAAAACGTCCAGAAGGAGGACCAGGTAGACCTCTTCAAGTTCCCGGCCCCGATCCACCATGAGCTGGACGGTGGCCGCTACATCGGCACCGCCGACGCGGTGATCACCCGCGACCCCGAAGAGGGGTGGATCAACGTCGGGACCTACCGCATGCAGCTCTTCGAAAAGAACCTCACCGGGATCTACATCACCGAGGGGAAGCACGGCTATCTCCAGATGCAGAAATACTTCCGTGCGGGAAAACCTGCGCCCATGGTGGCCGTCGTCGGCCTCGACCCCTCGCTCTTCGCCGCGGCCAGGAGTACGCTCGATTACGGCGCCTCAGAGCTGGACTATGTCGGCGGACTCCTCGGCGAGCCGCTGGAGGTGATCAAGGGTGAGCTGACTGGTCTGCCGATCCCCGCCCACGCGGAGATCGCGCTCGAGGGAGAGGTGGTCCCCGGGGAGAAGCGCCTCGAAGGGCCCTTCGGGGAGTGGCCGGGATACTACGCGGGAGGCGTCAAAGAGGAACCGGTCTTCCGGGTCAGGCGGATCTACCACCGGAACGACCCCATCCTCACCTGCGCCGCCTCCTTCAAGCCGCCCCACGCCCACCTCTTCGAGCGCTGCTTTATCCGTTCGGCGATCCTCTGGGAGTCGCTGGAACGGGCCAACGTCCCGAACGTCGTTGGGGCCTGGGTCCACGAGGCCGGCTCGGGCCGCACCTTCAACGTGGTCTCGATCAAAGTGAGCTACTTCGGCCACAGCCGCCAGGCGGGGATCCTGGCCACGCAGTTGACGCCGTCGTCGTATGGGGGGAAGTGGGTCGTGGTGGTGGATGACGACATCGACCCGTCCAACCTCGGCGAGGTGGTCTGGGCCATGGGGACCCGGTGCGATCCCGCCGGTGACATCGAGATCATCCGGAAGAACTGGTCGTCCAAGATCGACCCCGTGAACCTCACCCCCAACTACTACAACTCGCGCGCGATGATCGACGCCACGATCCCCTACGAGAACAAGGAGCGGGCGGCCAAGGTGGCGGTGACCAGCCCGCAGCTCAGGAAGACGATGCTGGAGAAGTACGCGCCCCTCTTCCGAGACGTCCTGGGAGAGACCGAACTCTAACCACCTGAGACGGTCCTGGCGAATATCGACGAAGGAGGCTCACGCGCGCGAATGAAAATTGACATCTTTCCCCACATCTTTCCGAAAGGCTTCTACGACCGGATGCTCTCGGTCTCCAGCAGGTCGGCCTATATGCAGAAGCGGGTCCGGGAGATCCCCGTGCTGACGGATGTCGAGACACGATTCCGGATCATGGATCGCTATTCGGAGTACGTCCAAGTCTTGACGCTCTGCTCCCCGCCCATCGAGGCCCTGGGCGGACCGAAAGAGACGCCGGAGCTGGCCCGGTTAGCCAACGACGGGATGGCCGAGCTGGTCACAAAGCACCCGGATCGCTTTCCCGGCTTCGTCGCCTCCCTCCCGATGAACAATCCGGACGCCGCGGGCGAGGAGATCGATCGGGTCATCAAGACCCTGGGAGCTACCGGGGTCCAGATATTCTCCAACGTGAACGGCCGGCCCCTCGATGAGCCCGAGTTCGCGCAGGTCTTCGAGCGGATGGTCCACTATAATCTCCCGATCTGGATCCACCCCACCCGGCCGCCCGAGTCCGCGGACTATAAGACCGAGAAAAAATCGCTCTACGAGCTCTGGTGGGTCTTCGGCTGGCCGTACGAGTCGAGCATCGCGATGAGCCGGATCCTCTTTGCCGGCTACTTCGACCGCTGGCCGAATCTCAAGATCATCATCCACCACATGGGGGGAATGGTCCCCCACTTCGCGGGGCGGATCGGCGGGGGGCTCGACCAGCTTGGCAGCCGCACGGACGACGAGGACCTGACGGTTCATCTCCGCAAGCTCAAGATGCGCCCCTACGATTATTACAAAATGTTCTACGGCGACACGGCCCTGTTCGGGGCGAAGCACGCGATGGAGTGCGGGCTCGAGTTCTTCGGGCCGGACCACGTCCTCTTCGGGACGGACATGCCCTTCGACCCGGAAAAGGGCACGGGGTTCATCCGCGAAACGATCCGCTGCCTCGAGGAGATGGACCTGTCCGCCCAGGACCGAAAGAAGATCTACGAGGGGAACGCCCGCAAGTTTCTCAGGCTGAGGCTGGCCTGACCACCGATGACATCGCTCGAGAGATCGTGCCTACCCTTTAGAGAACGCCGGGCGCTGTACGGCCTGGCATAATCAAAAGAAACGGGTCATGCCGTGGGATGCCCGCATCGAGTCGCTGCTCGACCGCTACCCGGCGCTCCGGGCGGTGGGGAGCACGCCGTTGGTGCCCGTGAACGTCTTTCACGACGAGCTGCCCGAGGTCTCCGTGTGGGCCAAGATGGAGTGCCTGAATCCGGGCGGCTCGCTCAAGGACCGCCCCGTGCTCCGGATGATGCTCGCCGCCCTCGCCGACGGACGCATCATGCCCGGCCAGACTCTGCTCGACAGCTCGTCGGGCAACGCCGGCATCGCCTACGCGATGATCGGGCGGATCGTCGGCGTGCCGGTCGAGATCGTGATCCCCGACAACGCCAGCGCCGAGCGGAAGAAGCGGCTCCGGGCGCACGGCGCCCGGCTCGTCTTCACCGACGGCGTCCACGGCTACGACGAGGCGCTCCGCGAGGTGCGCCGGCGCTACGAGGGGGACCCGCGGCGCTACTTCTTCTGCGACCAGTACAGCAACGCCGACAACTGGCGCGCGCACTACGAGACGACGGCCGTGGAGATCCTCGAGCAGACCGGCGGCCGCCTGACGCACCTCGTGCTCGGCGTCGGCACCGGGGGCACCGTGACCGGCGTCGGGAGGCGACTGAAGGAACACGACCCGACCATCCGCCTGGTGTGCGTCATCCCTGAACCCTTTCCCGGCATCGAGGGCCTCAAACCGCTCGGGAACCCCGGGGACATCGTGCCGGCGATCCTGGACGAGAGCCTCATCGACGAACGGCTCCCGGTCACGGCGGACGAGGCGCATGCCATGTGCGTACGGCTGGCGCGCGCCGGCTTCTTCGTGGGCCAGTCATCGGGGGCGTACCTGGTCGGCGTCGAGCGCGTCGCCCGCCGCGAGGGGCGGGGCCGCTTCGTCACGATCTTCAACGACCTCGGGGAACGGTACTTTTCGACCCGTCTTTGGGATTAGCCGGCCTCGGGGGCCATCTGCTCCTCCTCCCACAGCGCTTGCCTTCGCGCGGTTCACCTCGCTCGGAGTAACGCCGCCTAGAGGGGTGAAGGGTCGGGCATAGGCCTGATGCCAGGCTGAGCGGAAGCGCCGAGAAAATGGCTTTAATCCTTCCTGGGCTCTCGGTGCCCTTCTTTGTCACTGCGAGTGACAGCTTGTGGCAGGTCTGCGATGCAGCTCGCCCGCGGGGTCATACGGCTGCGTGGTAAGTTCTCATCATCTCTCACGTTCTCAAAACTGCGACGCCCCTCGGAAAGCGAAGCTGTTGGCATCGCCCTTGCTGTCCTTTTCGGCGAGTCCAGCGGGTACCCCAAGTCCCCCTAAACTGAAACTGCCCGGACGGATTCCGAACGGAGGGCAACGCGATGAGGTCAACACTTCTTCATAAGACGTGCAAACTCGCTGCCGCTGTCCTCGCGCTGAGCGCGCTCGGGACGGCGGCGGCCAGCATTGAGGCCCGCGAACCGTCGCCCTCTGAGGGGACGTGCCCACCGACTCGCGGGGTTCCAGCCGCCCAAGATGTCAAGAGAGGCAAATGTCTCTTTAACAGCCGAACAGCCTTCGGTCAACAGAACCCCGACAACATGTTCGCCACCTGCAATGGCTGTCACTCCGGCGGCGGGACAGATCGGGGAACCCACCCCATTCTATTGACCAACAGCCAGAACCAGCAAATCACCGTGTTCCGCCAAGCGCCGGACCTGCGGAATGTATCGTTCAACCTCCCGCTGGGGTGGGACGGCCGCCACGGAGGATCACTTTCGGACCCGGCATCCATTCGGGCGGCGATCCAGTCGGCAGCCCTCGGTGCCATCCTAAGCCCGGTGGAGTTGGCGGGGACCGGGGCGACTCAGGACCAGCTCGACGCCCTGACAGCCTATCTCTTGTCCATCAGCCCGACGCAGCCCGAGTCGGGCTCACCGCCGCCCCCGCCCACGTTCGATCAGGACACCCTGGATAGGATCGCGATCGGGAAGCAGGTGTTTTTCGGAAAAGGCCAATGCTCCATCTGCCATCCACCCCCCTTCTTCACGGACAACCAAGTCAGGACGAACGTACTGAGCCCGACGGCGGCCTTCGACTTCGGCTTCCCCCCGTTCGGAGGTCCGGCGGACCCAGGGGCGGCGTTCATCACGGGCAATCCCAGCCAGACCGGCCATTTCAAGACTCCGTCCCTGCACCGTTTCTATCCGGATGGTGAGCCGTTCATGCACAACGGTATCTTCGGCAGGGAGAGCAAGTTGTTTGAGTTCTACCAGATCTCCCTCGGTTTTGTCCTGACCGGGGAGGAGAAGACGGGCCTGCACTATTGGCTGCAAAACTGCCCCAAGGGTCCACACCGTCACCCTGCGAGCTTACCGCCGACGTGCTAGGTCGACCCGGAGGCGCGAGGCTGAGGCTGAGGGAAGGCTAGAGGCTCAGGCAAGGAGGCTAGAACATCTTCACGAAACTCCAGGGAGCAAACCGGCACACCCAGCTGGCGCCGGTCGTCTGACCCCAGCTTGGCCGGCACGAACGGCTTGCACACGAGAATCACAAAGTTCTCCCGCCGGAACCAGAACGATGGAAGAGCATAGGACAGTAGATTCTCATCCCGAGTGTTGCCACGGCCCGCCAGCTTGTGCCCGTTGAAGTACAGCCGTAACTTTCCGTTCGTACCGTCCGGCCTGAGTTTGAGCATCCTGACATCAAGTTGATAGTTTTCTCGCGGGAGCACCACTCTCACGGCAGCAACGCATTTCGACCATCGAAATGTCCTGCCCTTCTCCTCTTCCGAATCGAAGAAGCCGATGAGCGCCTCCTCCGGAAGGTCTTGCATCTGATACCGGCGCTGTTCGGAGGTCGGAGCAGATGAACGTTCCTGTCTTTCTGAGAGAAACAGAAGTCGATAGTACCGGATGACGCAGCCAAACCAGTATTCGCGAAAGGCCGACAGACACCTCGTTTCGCTGAAATTGTGCCAAAACCTCGTGCGCCACGCGGCAACGTACATTGCGAGTCGCGCTCTCACCAGCGCCAAGCGAAGACCGAACAGCGAGACAAGAGTAAGGCTGAGTAAATGCGTGACGAGACTCACGTGCATGGGTAGCGATGCGACGCTTCGCCAGTTACCCAAGAGATAGTGACGTAACGCCCGAACTTGAAGCGCAGCAGGCCCCCGTCGGAATGACTCCCTGTCTGTCCACTCCTGTGATCGGCCGAAGAATTCCTCGCAATCCTTCCTCCGAAATGAAGACCGATAGAGTAATTCCCCAAATACAAAGCTCTTCACCGATGGGAAAAGGTCCGTAAGCTTGGTCATGTTGAAGTGAAAGACCCGCGCATCTTGCGCATACCCCATCTTGAAACCGCTTTGATGCAGTCTGACCGCAAGGGCACGCTCCGTAAAAAGCCCGTATTGGTGTTCGAAACCCCCGACCTGCCAGAATACCGAGCTGTAGAGCGCGAACCCACGAAGAGTGATTTTCCGCCAATGCCCTTCTGGCGACCAGGTCGGAACCTGTTCCTGGAAAAGCCGATCCTCGAGCTCGCCAACATAGTTTGTGCAAATTCCTTTGCTGCCCAAGGAACCGCCCACATAATCGGAGTCGTTGAGAAATCTGACCAGCTCTTCAAGGCAGTTCTTCTCTCCAATGCAGTGACCTTCCGTAAAGAACAAAATTCTGCCACGTGCCTCACGGGCACCGGCATCAAACGAGCAGAACTCGTTTCCCGATTGATGTTCCAGCAACCGATCCTGGCTTCTCAGCAGGTTTTTCACCAGCGCATCAATTTCCGGCTCTCTTCCACCACCGACAACGATGATTTCATAGTTGTCTTGAGGATAACTTTGATGTTGCACCCAACTCTTCACGCAATCGACAGCATGACCGCGATGTCCGGCAAGTGAAATAATCACCGATAGATCGAACGCCGCAGTTGATGTGTCTTGGACAGGCGCGGTGTGGGCGACGTCGCCGTTCTTTGATGCCGTCACGCTCCGGTCTCTGGCTTGGTGGCGCTGATCCAATTTGTCTTGAGCGGGCTCTCCATAAACTTCGTGAGGCCAGGCAAGATGAACGGCATTCTCAGCCGCTGGGCGGGGGATCCGGCCCAGAGGCCAAGATACAGATACAGCACGGATGAACACCCTGTCAAGGCGAACCGCTGGGGAGTGGAACCGAGAGGAGCATTTGGCCGCCCCCCTTGACAATTCCCCGGTGGATGGCCCATTGTCGTAGCGTCACCTCCTGGACTGAACAGTGCGGATGCCAGATGGAACCTTAAGAAACGGGATGTAATGCAAAGTGGCGCCGGGGACGGGCCGTGGTGGTGGAAACTTGACCTCTGAGGAGGGAGTGAGATGGACGAAGTCTCGCCCCAAGTAGCCCCCACTTCTTTGACCGCGACGGGCGCGACCGACGCGCCAGGCGATCTCCGGGAGTGGCTGGACCGCGTGGAGGCCGTCGGGGAGCTCAAGCGCATCACGGCCGAGGTGGACTGGGACCAGGAAATGAGCGCCATGGCCTATATGGCCGGCCAGGAAGTCGGTGGACCGGCGCTCCTCTTCGAGAAGGTCGCGGGCTATCCCTCGGGGTTCCGGGCTCTCTGGAGCATTCTGGGATCGAGTCTCCCGCGGATCGCGATCTCGCTGGGGCAGCCCCACGAGATCTCCATGATGGACCTGATCCAGCGGAGCAAGACTCAGCTGACCCGTTCCATCCCTCCCATCTCCGTCGAACCGGCCGAGGCGCCGGTCAATGCGAACCATCTCCTGGGTTCCGACGTAGACGTCACCCGCTTCCCCGCCCCAAAACACTGGCCCCGCGACGGCGGACGGTATATCGGGACGGCTGACGCCGTGATTACCCGTGACCCGGACGGTGGCTGGCTGAACGTCGGCACGTATCGCATGATGGTCCACGATCGAAACCACGTCGGGCTCTACCTCTCCCCTGGAAAAGACGCCCGGCTCCACATCGAGCGCTACTGGAGTCGCGGGGAGCCGTGCGAGGTCGTCGCGGTCTGGGGGGTCATCCCTGCGCTCTTCATCGTGGGCTCGCAGACATTTCCGAAGACCGTCTCGGAATTGGACTTCGTGGGCGGGATCCTCGGCCAACCGATTGAGCTGGTCAAAGGAGCGGCCGGAAGTCTTCCCTATCCGGCTCGGGCCGAAATCGTGATGGAGGGGGTCGTGGGGCCCAATGCCCAGAAGCTCGAGGGCCCCTTCGGCGAGTTTACCGGCTACTACGGCCGGCCCGAGGACTACGCCTTCCTCGTCGAGGTCAAGGCGGTCCACCACCGGGAAGACCCGATCCTCACCAATGCCCTGATGGCCGACTACCCGGCGTGCGAGCAGAGCCTGCTCTTTGCCGTGGCGCGCTCGGCCCGCATCTGGAATGACCTCGACCGCCTCGGGGTCCCGGGGATCAAGGGCGTCTATTGTCATCCGGCCTCCGCGGGAGGGTTTGGGATGACGACGATCTCCCTCGAGCAGCGCTATGCCGGCCACGCCCCCCAGGCCCTGGCGCTCGCGGCCCAATGCCCGGGCGGTGCCTACTTTGGCAAGTGGATCATCGCCGTCGATGACGATGTGGATCCGAGCGACATCAACCAGGTCCTCTGGGCGATGGCCACGCGCTGCAATCCCATGGAGGACATCGACATCCTCCGCCAGACCTGGTCCACCTGGCTCGACCCCACCCAGAATCCGCCGGAAGAGCGCCCCTATGGCTCTAAGGCCCTGATCAATGCCTGCATGGAGCACCGCTACTTGAAGACCTTTTCCAAACGGACCAAGGTGGGGCGGAAGGTCTATGAGCGGGTGGCCGAGCGGTGGACTGCCCTGGGCTTCCCCGGCGCCCCGCCCAAGCTCTGGGCGCTGGAGGAGTGACGGACGTCATGGATCTTCGAAGTTTTCTGAGTGCTCTGGAGCGCGATCATCCGGAGCAGATCGTGCGCGTCAAGCGCCCCCTGGACATCCACAAGTACGAGCTGACGGCCCTCCTCACCCACCTGGAGCGTGAGGGGAAGTACCCGGTGCTGCTCCTCGAGCAGCCGGTCAACCTGAAGGGAGCGGTGGCCCCCTTCCATTTCGTCTCCAACATCTACGCCCTCCGGGCGCGCTGCGCCCTCGCCCTCGGCCTCCGCGCCGAAGATTGGCAGCTTCCGCTGAGCCTCGAGTATGCCCGACGGGAGGCCCAGCTCCTCCCCCCGGTCGTGGTGACATCCGCCCCGGTGCACGAGGTCATCCGTCAGGGCGACGCGGCCGATCTCCGCGATCTCCCCATCGTCCGCCACCACGCCATGGATCCGGCCCCGTACATCGACATGACCCCGGCCATGCGAGACCCCGAGGGAGGCTTCTACAACGTCGCGTTTCTTCGAACCATGTATAAAGGGCCACGGCGGCTCGGCCTCCACATGTCGCCGCGGCATAACTGGCAGATCGCGCGGAAGTACGAGGCGCGCGGCCACGGCACGCCGCTGGCGATCGTCGTGAGCCATCACCCGTCCTTCTATCTCGGGGCGCTGAATGTCTCGCCATTCGGGGTGGACGACTACGCCAAGATCGGCGCCATCATGGGCGAACCGCTCCGCCTCACTCCGTCAGTCACCTTTGGCGAAGCGCTTCTCGTGCCCGCCGACGCCGAGATGGTGATCGAGGGGCAGATCGTCCCCGGCGTCCGGGAAGTCGAAGGGCCGTTCGGTGAATTCACCGGCTATTATGGTCCACAGCGCCTCCGGCCCGTTATCGAGGTCACCGCGATCACGCACCGGCGGGAGGCGATCCTCCAGCACACCTTCGTCGGACACCGTGATAACTGGGTGCTGGGGGGGATTCCCAAGGAAGGGAGCCTCTACAACGTCATCCGGGGGATCGTCCCGACCGTCAAGGCGGTGCATTTTGCCATCTCCGGCTGCTGTCGCTTCAACTGCTACATCAGCATTGACAAGAAGGTGGACGGGGAGACGAAGCAGGCGGCCCTCGCCGCCCTCGGGGCCTGTGACTTCGTCAAGAACGTCATCGTCGTGGACGCGGACGTGGATGTCTTCAACGAGCGCGAGGTCCTTTGGGCCGTGGCGACCCGGGTCCAGGCGGATCGGGACGTGGACGTGATCAAGGACGTGAAGGGGAATACCCTGGATCCCTCCCAGACGGATGACATCCTGACGGCGAAGCTGATCATTGACGCGACGAAGCCCGTGCGGCGACCGTTCCCGTCGCGGTTGGAGATTCCCAAGGAAGCTCTGGATCGAGTGCGCCCCGAGGATTTCATCCCCGCCGAGATCCTCGAGCGTCTCACCGTCGCCCCGGAGGGGAGCTGATGGTACGTGCCGACCAGAGACTGCTCAGCTTGCTTGATGAGAGGCGAGGCTGGGGATCCCCTTCGCTCCACATGGCTCCCGCGACGACCCTTCCGTGGTTCGCGGGCGGGGCCCCCCCAATATCTCCCTCCAGTCCGCTCGGTCCCCCCCATCCCGCTCACTCACGGTGGGGACCCCGTCGCTCCCGCCAATGCTGCGCTCAGGGGACCCCCAGCCTGCCTCCTTCGCCTGAGGCGCTCGCTGGGGCACCGCCTAATCAGGACGACCATTAAGTGATGGCGAGGATTTTCTGGGTCACGTGCCCCCAATGTCGGGGGCGGTTCTATTGCCACTGGGAGGAGCTTAGGGGCAAGGGGATTCCCCTTCTCTGTCCCTACTGCGCTCACCAGTTCCTGGATTCGGAGAGCCTGTCGATACAGGAGTGAGGCCATGGCGATCGTGCGTGGAATGAGTCTTCTCGCGCTCCTTGCAACGCTGCTGATCCCCACTGGGGTCTCCGCCCTGGACAAATTCACGGTGGTCCACAGCTCGGTCTCAGGCTCCCAGGCCGTACTCTTCGTCACGAAGGACGCAAGAATCTTCGAAAGGCACGGCCTCGACGTCGACATCAGGTTCATCGCGGGGGGGCCGCCCGCCATGCAGGCGCTCCTCGCCGGCGAGGTCCAGGCGGCGGTGATGGCCGGCCCGGCCTCGGTGACTGCGCGGCTCGGTGGGGCGGACGTCGCGGTCATCATGTCGCTCGTCAACACAATGGATCATCTCGCGTTCAGCCAGAAGGCGATCCGCACACCCGCTGATCTCAAAGGCAAGAAGATTGCGATCTCGCGGTTGAACTCCGCGGACGACTTCGCGATCCGCTTCGCGCTCCGGAAGTGGGGTCTCTCGCCGGAGCGGGACGTGACGATTCTCCAGATCGGAGAGCAGCCGCAGCGGTTGACCGCCCTTCGTGCCGGCACTGTGGACGCCACGCTGATCCAGCCCCCGCTCACAGCCATAGCGCGGAAGGAGGGGTTCAGCGAGTTGGCCGCCCTCGCCGATCTCGGGCTCGAGTACCTCCAGACCGTGGTGACGACGACCGCCACCGTGATGCGGACTCGGGAGGATCAGCTCCGCCGATTCGTCCGCGCGTTCGTGGAGGGGATCCACTTCTACAAGACCAACAAGGAGGCGAGCCTCGCCTCGATCGGCAAGTTCATGAAGCTGACGGAGTCCGGGGCGATCGAGGAGGCGTACCGGACGTACGCCCTCAAGTTCACGCAGCGGGTTCCCTACCCGACCGCCAAGGGCGTCCAGACGATCCTGGACGACCTGGCGAAGAGGGACGAGCGGGCCACGGGGGCCAAGGCGGAGCAGTTCATCGAGCCGCGCTTCCTCCGCGAGCTGGAGGAAACCGGGGTCATCGATCGCCTTTACAAAGGTTCCTGAGGCCCAACGCGGTGATCGTCTACGTGATGAACTGGGACCTCCCGCCGCTCCAGGCGAACCTCGAGGTCTACACCAACAAGGCGCGCAACGACTGGATCCCGTTCACCGTGAACCACCCGGGGGTGATCAGTCTCAAGACCTACCGGAACATTATGGAGACCACGCCGCAGGTCGAAGTGGTGGTTGAATTTGAGACGCTTGACGCCTGGAAAGAGTACATCGGCTCGAAACACTACGCCCGGCTCATGCGCGAGCTTCGGATCCTCGGCTGCGAGCACATCTCCACGCGTGTCTGGTCGCTCTGGGAAATGGGCGGGAGTCCCCCGCCGAGATGAAACCGGCCCCGCACGGGCCTGCAAAACGGAGGGAGAAATGATGAAACGCGCATGGACACTCACACTCGTGGCCATCTTCGCCGTGGGGTTGATCGCGATCCCGCCTGGGGAGGCGCAGGCGCCGTCGTATCAGGCAAAGACGATCACGATCGTGGTCGGCTACAAGCCCGGGGGAGGCTATGATCGGACCGCCCGCCTCCTGGCCCGCCACCTCCCCAAGCACATCCCCGGCAAGCCCACCATCATCGTCCAGAACATGCCGGGGGCCAACAGCATCATCGCGGCCAACCACATCTACAGCATCGCCAAGCCCGATGGGCTCACCATCGGGACCTTCAACCGCAACCTTCCCCTCGCCCAGCTCACCAAGGTGGAGGGGGTCAAGTTTGACATGACCAAGTTCGCCTGGATCGGCTCGGCCGCCAGCGAGTCAACCATCCTCGCCATCCGGAGCGATCTCCCCTATAAGACCTTTGAGGAGCTCCGGAAGGCTGACAAACCGGTGGTCATCGGTTCCACGGGCCCCGGGGCCAACACCCACGACTTTCCCATTCTCCTCAAGGAGTTCCTGGGACTCAACTTCAAGATCGTGAGTGGGTACTCGTCGAGCGCTGACATCATGCTGGCGATCGAGCGGAAGGAAGTGGACGGGCGGGCCGGCTCCTACGCCTCCATCCGGCCGTTCATTGACCGCGGCCTGGTCCGCCCCCTGATCCGGGCGCGGGCCATCGAGTCCGGGATCGAGAAGCTCCCCGTGGACGAGGAGCTGGCTCCGAACCCGCGCGCCAGGGCGATCATGGCCCTCCGCTCCGCCCCCGAGGTGATCGGCCGTCCCTACGTGATGACGCCCGGCACCCCGGAGGAGCTGGTCAAGACGATCCGCGAGGCATTCAGAAAGGTGGCCGGTGACCCCGAGCTCGTGGAGGAGGCCAAGAAGGCCAAGATGGAGATCGAGTACGTCTCCGGCGATGAGGCCCTCAAGGTCATCAGGGAGGTCCTCGCTCAGCCAAAGGACATCGTGGACGAGTTCGGCAAGTACATCAAGTTCGGCGACTGAGACCACGGCGATCCGGCCCCTGCCCCGCCGGCCGGATCGCCTCTTCCCACCGCCGATCCTGAGACTAGCCCTGTTGGACAGGCACCGATGATCGAAGCCCTCTTCGAGGGGCTGCTCCTGATCTTTCAGTGGAAGGCGTTCGGCTTTCTGCTGCTCGGCATTGGCCTCGGCTTCTGGGTCGGGCTCCTGCCCGGCCTGGGAGGCGGCACGACGCTCGCCCTCATGCTTCCCTTCATCTACACCATGAGCCCGGTGGAAGCCTTCGCGTTCCTCCTGGGGATGCACTCCGTGGTGGCCACCACGGGAGATATCACCTCGGTCCTTTTCGGCGTTCCCGGCGAGGGGACGACCGCCGCCACCATCCTTGACGGCCATGCCATGGCGAAAAAGGGGGAGGCCGGGCGGGCCCTGGGGGCGGCCCTGATGAGCTCCCTGGTCGGGGCCGTGGTGGGGGCGGTCGCGCTGGCCCTGGCCATCCCCGTAGTGCGCCCGCTCGTCCTCACCTTCGGCTCTCCCGAGCTCTTCATGCTGGCCATCGTCGGCGTGGCCTTCATCGCCTCCTTGAGTGGCGAGGGGGGGCGGGGACTGCTCCGGGGCTTCCTCGCCGGGGGCCTGGGCCTCTTCTTCGCCATGGTCGGCCAGGACCCCCAGGCCGGGATCCTCCGCTACTCGCTCGGCCTGCTCTACCTCTGGGACGGCCTCGACATCGTCCCGGTGCTGGTCGGGATCTTCGCCATCCCGGAGATCATTGATCTCGCGGTGCGCGGGACGTCCATCGCCGGCGACGTCCCCTTCGGTCACCTGGGGAAGGGGGTGAGGGAAGGGATCAAGGACACCTTCCGCCACTTCTGGCTCACGATCCGGTGCAGCCTCATCGGAACATTCATCGGGATCATCCCCGGCCTCGGCGGCGGCGTGGCCCAGTGGCTGGCGTACGGCCACGCCACCCAGAGCGCGCGGGACGCAACGGAGCGGAAGGGATTCGGCCAGGGGGATGTCCGCGGTGTCCTCGGCCCGGGAGCGGCCAACAACTCCAAGGAAGGGGGCGCCCTCATTCCCACCGTGGCGTTTGGCGTTCCCGGAAGCTCGGCCATGGCCATCCTCCTGGGCGGCTTCTTCCTGATGGGGCTGGTCCCGGGCCCCGACATGCTCACGACGCACCTCCCGCTGACCTTCTCCATGGTCTGGACCATCGTCGTCGCCAACCTCATCACCGTCGGCGCGAGTCTCATCTTCTTGAACCAGCTGGCGAAGCTCACGACGATCCGGGGGCATCTCCTCATCCCCTTCATCCTCCTCCTGGTCTTCATCGGGAGCTATACGGCCAACAACAGCTACGGGGATCTGATCGTCACCCTCTTCTTCGGCGCCCTCGGGTACGTCATGGTCCTCGCCCGATGGCCCCGGGCGCCGTTCGTTCTGGGCCTGGTCCTGGGGAAGATCGCGGAGAACTACCTCTACATCTCGGTTTCGCGGTATGGGGCCGAGTGGCTGGCCCGCCCCGTGGTCATCACCCTCTTCCTCCTCTCGATCCTGGTGATATCCTACCCGCTCATCCAGGCGAGGCGTTCCCGGTCACACGCGGAGGCGTCAGATGCGAATTAGAACCTCATGGCTCCTCAGCCTGTGCATCATGGCCCTCGCGGCGTGGGCGGTCCTCACTGCCACGGCCTGGCCATGGAAGGCCGCCCTCTTCCCCCTCGTCATCGGGATCCCGATCTTCTGCCTGGCCGGCGCTGAGCTTTTGCTGGGTCTGTTTCGCCCCGACACCGAAGGCCGGGGGCGAGCGGTGGACTTCCAGCTCTCCGGGCACCTGCCCGCGGAGCTGGCGCTGAAGAGGACGCTCGCGATCTTCGGCTGGATCCTGGGCTTCTTTTTCACCATCCTGCTCGTCGGATTCCCCGTTGCCGTCCCCCTCTTTGTCTTCTTCTATTTGAAGGCGCAGGGGCGCGAGGGGTGGGTGCGCTCGGCGATTCTGACGCTGGTGGCCTGGGCCTTCTTCTACGGCCTGTTCATTCACCTTCTCCACCTCCCGTTCCCGGAAGGGTGGATTCAAGCGTGGATCGGCATATAATGGCCATTTGATTGATCTAACAGGAGCCGCCATGACGCTGGTGCTCGAACAGGAGCGCCACGATCGCTACGCCGAGAAGATCCATTCCCTCAGCGACCTCCTCCTGGGAAAGGCCCCGGGCCGAACGGATCCCGCTCAGATCACCCTCATGAGCAAGCGCTGGGGGCTCGGCATCGAGTTTGCCTCGGTCGGCAAGCTCGTCTATGACAGGGCCAAGGCCCGCGGGGTCGGACACGAGCTGCCGACAGAATGGTTCAGCCAGACTTCTCACCCGTGAGAAGATCTCCGGGATGAGGATCGGAGAGGTCTACGGCAACGGGAGGTTTGGGCTCTCCTTCGAGATCTTTCCTCCCAAGAGCGAGGCGGGGGAGGTCCAATTATTTGCCGCCCTCGACGAGCTGATGGCATTCAAGCCCTCCATGGTCACCTGCACGTACGGCGCCGGCGGTTCGACACGGGAGAAGACACTGGAATTGACCGTGAAGATCCGCGAAACCTTCAGGGTCACGACCACGGCGCACCTGACGTGCGTGGGCTCGACCGTCGGGCAGCTTCGCCAATGGCTCCGCGACGCGACCGAGCAAGGGGTCGAGAACCTGATTGCTCTACGGGGCGATCCTCCGAAGGGGGAGAGCGGCTTTACCCAACCCGAAGGGGGGCTCCGGCACGGGAACGAGCTGGTGGCGTTGATCCGTCAGGAGTTTCCCCACTTCGGGATCGGAGTAGCGGGCTATCCAGAAACGCACCAGGAGGCCCCGAGCCCGGAGGTGGATCTCGAAAACCTCAAGCGGAAAGTCGAGGCCGGCGCCGATGCGGTCATCACGCAACTCTTCTACGACAACCGTGACTTCTTCGAGTTTCGCGAACGCTACGAGAAGGCTGGCATCAAGGCGCCGCTCGTCCCGGGAATCCTACCGGTGATTCACGTGGCCCAGATCCAGAAGATCGCCTCGCTCTGCGGGGCCACGCTGCCCGCCTCTTTTCTGGCAGACCTGGAACGGCATCGCGACGATCCTGAAGGGCAGATAGACGTTGGGGTCGAATACGGCATCCGGCAATGTCAAGAGCTGATAGACGTAGGGGTCCCGGGGGTTCACTTCTATGTCCTGAACAAGGCCGGCGCCCCGAGTCGCATCCTGCGAGCCCTTCATCTTCCCCAGTGAGACCATGACCGCCGCTACCGCTCAGAAAGACCCCGATGCAACAAGATCAAAGCCCGTGGCCTGATCGAGCAGCTCTGGGGAAAGCAGTAGTCAAATCGCCTGACCCGTGGTGGGCAGGCTCAGCGACTACCGACGCGAAGCTCTCTGCGAATGCCTTCGGCTAGCCACTGACGGATCAACGTTTGATAAGGAATCGATCGCATCGTGGCGATCTTTCGCAGTGCCTGGATCTGAGCAGGGTCTAGCTTGATCGAGACATTTTTCAGTCGGCGCGCACGAGTGCCTTTCAGGATTTCGTGACGCAGTTCCTCGTCAAGGGCGAACTCGACCGGCTTTTCAACCACCTCCGCCAGTACCCCTCGGCGATCGTAGTACTCGGCGAGGTTCTCCCTCACCTTCTTGCGAGAGACAGCCATATATCAGCCTTTGCGATGCTGCTGATAGTATCGGCGCTCAGCGCCGGCCATGTCCCATCCCGTAATCACTCGGACGAGTCCCGCCCTTCTCATCTCGAAGACAATCACGAGTAATCGACCCGCCTGCGTGGGACCGAAGACGGCATAATGACCCCGCCTTGTCTTACGAAAGAGTGGAGCAACCGCAAATACCTCCTCCGCCTCTTCCGGCTCGATACCGTGGCCGAGAGCGAGGTGCAGCACGTTTCCATCGTCCCACTCGAACGCAGTAATGCGCATCCGGACATTCGAGGCAGTAATACTTTACATTACCGGTAATCGTTGGTCAAGAGGTTCCGGGAGCCCGGCCCGCCGGGGCGCGACTCGGGGGCATGACGTAGGTGACGGACGGCAGGAATGTCTCGCGGCCCGGAAACTTAACGGCCCTCTGGAGGGATCCGCCCTTGATCCAGAGGGCCGAAGTGCGCCAATCGCAAAACCGAGGATTTGGTCCTCAGCGATGTCCGGACGAGTTGAACTTCGGCATCACCCGGCTCGCAAACAGCTCCAGCGTCCTGAACGCCTCCTGCTCGGACATGGCTCCGAAGTTGATCTGCATCGAAGGCTCGTGCTCGCCGAAGAGCTGGACGTGGTATTTGAGCTGCTCGGCCACCTCGTCGGGGGTCCCGCAGAGGGCCTGGTAATTCTCGATCATCGACTCGGCGGTGGTGGCCTTGATCGAATCCACCAGCTTGTTGTAGCCGGCGTACTGGCTGCCCGTGTCCTGCCGAGACCACGACCCCACGGCCTCCGAGAACACCTCCACGTAGCGATCGACGCGCGGCTTGAACCCCCTGACCGCTTCCTCGTGCGTTTCGGCCACGTAGCAGTGCAGCGCGGTCTGGATCTGCTCCGCCCCGGGCCGGTGCCCGGCCTTCCGCCAGGTCTCCCGGTAGAGCTGCACGAGCTGACGGCTGCGCTCGAGGCTCCCGGCGTATGGCACGATCATCAGGTTGTAGCCGCGTTGCGCCGCAGCGACGAACGACTCCTCGCTGAGGACCGCGGCCACCCAGATCGGCGGGTGGGGTTGCTGGACGGGACGCGGCATGAGGTGGACATCGGAGAACCTGTGAAACTTCCCCTCGTAGGAGACGCGGTCTTCGGTCCAGAGCTTGACGATGATGTCGATGCCCTCCTCGAAGCGGGGCCGACTGTCCTCCATGCTCACCCCGAAGACTTCGAACTCCTTCGGGATGAAGGCCCGCCCGAAGCCCACATCCAGCCGGCCGTTCGAGATGTTGTCCAGCATGGCCAGTTCCGCGGCCAGCTTGACCGGATTGTTGAAGGCCGGGATCACCGCGCCGGTGATGGGTCGCAGGCGTGTGGTGCGGGCCGCCACCGCGGAGAGGAAAACGACGGGGTTCGGCGAGTGACCGCCGTATTCGTAGAAGTAGTGCTCCACGGTCTTGACCGAGTTATACCCCAACTCGTCTGCCCGCTGGGACAGACGCAGGCACATCTCGAAGTACTCCGCCGTGGACATGTCGCTCAGGCGGAATGATGGGAAGAAGTTGAGGCCGAATTTCATCGCGGTGACCCCCCGTTTCGAGAAGGCGCGACTTCGTCGCGATAAATGCCGAAGGCGTGGAGGATCGGCGTGTCCGTGGAGCTGAACAGGAATGCGGGCTCGGTGGCCGAGCGGTTCTCGTGCTGCACCCAGGTCCAGTGCGGAACGGCCAAGACGTCACCCGTCTCCCACTCCAACTTCTGGTCGCCCACGACGGTGCGGCCTCGGCCCTTGACCACATGAAGGACGGCGCTGGCATTGGTGCGCCGGGGATGCGTCACGCCGCCGGGCCGGAGCATGTGCGCGTAGCAGCCGATGGTGGGGAGCACGGGGCCGCCCGTCAGCGGGTTATTGTACTCGACCGTGACTCCCCCATCAGTCTCATCGAGCGCGGCCAGCTCGGTGAGCGCCGCCTCGGTTCGATCCCACGGGTACGTCATGAGCGGTGAGGGACCATTGTCGTACACGCGCGGCCCGACCGGCCGGACGATGCCGGCCCCGAATCGCTTCAGGGTCTCATCGCTGGGGCGTGAGCGGGGCTGGCTCTCTTGGGGGAAGAGCTCGAAAAACCACTGGCTGATCCCGAAGATGAACGGGACATCGAGGACGTCGAGCCAGATCACGGGCTGATCGGTCTCATTGGCGTGGTCGTGCCAGCACCACTGCGGCGTGAGGATCATGCTCGCCGGCTCCATGTAGCACGGCTCGCCATTGACGTTCGTGAACGCCCCTCGTCCCTCGATCATGAACCTCAGGGCGCCAGCGGAATGGCGGTGGGCCGGGGCGATCTCGCCCGGCAGCACCCCCTGCACGGCGGCCACCAGGGTATGGGTGGTGGCGGGCCGCTTGAGCGCGGGGTTGACCATGATCAGGTTGCGCCGCTCCGCCTTGACCGGGTCCAGGACATCGTAGGCCTTCACCATCATCGGGCGGAGGACCTCCGCCCAGCTCCAGCGGTATGCCTGCTCAGCCGGGACCGGCTCGTTGCCGATCACGCTCTGGAGCTCCCAGCCCGGCATCAGCGAATGACTGTGCGCCTCGGCGCTGAACGCGAGGATCTCCGGGCCGCTGCCCACCTGGGCGACGGCTCGCCCGGCTTCGATTGAGGTGCTCTTCTGCTCCCCGATCATGACGTCCTCCTGGAAAAATCCGCAGAGACCTCAGTGTCATCCGTATCTTCGCGCCTGTCAAGTCTTTTTCGACGATGCTCCACCGCGAACCACGCCAACTCCACGGCCCTGGCGAACTCTTCAGATATCAGCTTGTTCCGGCGACGGACTGTGTGGGAGAATCTGCTTCTGACCGCGATCGCGCCTGGGCGACTTACCGGGTGGAGGACAGCGGGGAGCGCCACCAGCGAATCTATCTGGGGTAGAGACGCCAGGAGGTAAGATCATGGGGAGACTTGATCAGCGCGTGGTGATCGTGACCGGCGGAGGGCACGGGATCGGCCGCGCCTACTGCCTCGGGCTGGCCCGCGAAGGCGCCCTGGTCGTGGCCGCCGACATTGATGACAAGGCGGCCCACTCGGTCGCGGACGAGATCAGCGGCCAGGGCGGCCAGGCCGTGGCCGTCCACACCGATGTCACCCAGGAAGAGAGCGTGGCGGGGATGGTCCGGACTGCCCTCGCCCGATTCGGGGCCGTTCACGTCCTCATCAACAACGCGGCCTTCTTCCTTCGGCCTGAGCCGATCCCTCGAAGGACGTTTGATCAGATCCCCGTGGCCGAGTGGGACCGGATGATGGCGGTCAATCTGAAAGGCGTCTTCCTCTGCTGCCGGGCCGTGGTCCCCGTCATGAAGGGGAATCGCTCGGGGAAGATCATCAACATCTCCTCATCCACGTTCTTCATCGGCCGCGAGGGATTCGCCCATTACGTCACCTCCAAGGCCGGGATCATCGGGTTCACCCGCGTGCTGGCGCGCGAGCTGGGGGAGTTCGGGATCACGGCGAACGCCGTGGCCCCCGGGCTCACGATGACCGAGGACGAGGTGACCGAGGCCGCGCGCGCCCGGCACGAAGAGATGACCCGGGCGCGTTGTCTGAAGCGCGTCGAGAAGGCGGAGGACTTGGTGGGCACGATCCTCTTCCTGTCCTCTTCCGACAGCGACTTCATCACCGGCCAAACGATCCTCGTGGATGGGGGCGCGAGCTTCCACTAATGGAGGGCGTATGGACATTCGTGGCATTATCGCCCCTGTGTTGACGCCTTTTACGTCCGAGGGCCAGGTGAACTGGAGCGCCCTGGAACGGATCGTGAACTATACCATTGAGGAGTGTCACGCCGACGCGATCGAGGCCGCGGCCGTGGAGACTCAGGAGTACCACTTCCTCTCCCATGAGGATCGGAAGAGCTTGATCAGGAGGACGGTCGAGCTTGTCCGGGGCCGGAGGCCGGTGATTGTCGGGGTCAGTCACCCCAACCCCTCGGTCGCGGTCGAGCTGGCCCGCCTCGCGGAGGAGCTGGGAACCCACGCCATTCAGGCCCTGGTCCCGCTTCGTCCATTCGGCGGCCAACCCACGCGGACAGAGGTCCTTCGCTATTTTGAGACGTTGGGCAACGCGACCACCCTCCCCGTCGTCGCCTATGTCAATCCCGGGCCAGGGGCGGAGGTCCCGCCCGCGCTGGTCGTGGACCTCGCCCGTCTCAGCGCGGTTCGGTATTTCAAGGAAAGCTCTCGCGACCTCCGGCGGGTCGCGCGGCTCATCGAAGAGGTGGATCGGCCTGGCCACGCCCGATTCTTCACGACGATGGAGATGCTCTTGATCACGCTGCAACTCGGGGGCCCCGGGGCCACGATGCCGCCGCCTGCGGCGAAGATCGGCGCGGAGATTGTCCGGGCCTACGCGGCCGGCGACTTCAAGGTGGCCATCGAGGAGCAGCGAAAGTTCTCCCTCTTCCCTGCCCGCTTCATTCATCACGGCCTCGCCCCGGTGATGAAGGCGGCCATGAAGCTTGTCGGCATAGATGCAGGCGATCCCCATCCCCCGTTTGAGCCTCTGCCACCGGACGAGGTGAAGGCGCTGGGGAAACTTCTCCACGAGATCGGTTTAGTGTAGTGGCGGGCGAGCCAAGGTAGACGGTCAGGAAGGAGGTTCGTATGCAGAGGGGGGTCGTTTCTCTCGTGATCTTCGCGGTGCTCCTGCTCCTCTCGCTCGACCCTCCCGCTGACGCTCAGACGAAGAAGATCGAAATGGCCTACAGCGCGATCAGCGCCTCCCATGCCACGCTTTATTTCACGAAAGAGGCGGGCATCTTTGAGAAGCACGGCCTGAGCCTCAACCTCAACTACGTGGCCAGCGGGTCAAGGGTAGCCCAGGCCCTCCTGGCGGGAGAATTCCCCATCGCCTTTGCGGGGAGCGCGGTGGTCTTTGCGAACCTCTCGGGGGGAGACGTGGTGTACGTGGGCGCCGATTTCGTCCTGCGCTACGCCCTGCCCTTTTGGGGGCTCGAGCCGGGCAAGGACGTGAAGATCCTCCAGATGGGCGGCCAGCCCGAGATCCTCGCCGGGATGAAAAGTGGTGCGATACAGGGGGCTCCTGTAACCTCCCCGAATGAGCTCCTGGGCCGGAAGGCAGGCTTCACGGTGCTGACGGACCTCTCGAAGAGCGGGCAGTATCCGATGATCAGCATTGTCTCGACGCGGTCCTCCATAAAGAAAGACCCTGACACCGTCCGCGCCTTTCTCAAGGCCTACGCGGAGGGGACCCACCGATTCTTCAAGGAGAAGGAGGGGCGGAAGGCCGAAGACTTCATTGACGCCCGGATCTTTGAGGAGTTGGAGCGAACCGGGTATTTCAAATCACTACAGTAATCAACCATCAGGAAGGGCTCTTCGTGTCGAGCGCGGGCTTTGCCCGCGCAACCGAGGTCTTGGGGGAGGTTCGGAAGGGGGGCGTGCCCCCCTCCGAGGAAGAAAGGAGCGACCATGGCACTCTCTGGAGCCCAGTTTGTTGAAGAGGTTCGAAAGATCGTGGATCGAAAGCACAGCAAGGATCACCCCATCATCGGGAAAATCCAGCGCGGCGAGCTGAGCAAGGAGGCCCTCCGAGGCTTCATCAAACAGTTTTACCTCTTCTTCCCCAAGCCCTTCCCCAAGCCCATCGCGGCGATGTACGCGAGGTGCCCTGAGGACCCCGATCTGGAGCGGATGTGGCTCGATAACGTGATCGAGGAAGGAACTGGTGAGATGACCGGGACAGACAGCCACAAGGGACTCTACATTCGATTCGCGGAGGCCGCCGGGATTCCCCGCAAAGAACTCGACGCGACCGACCCGCTGCCTGAGACCACGGCCTTCCTCGCGTGGCGAGAGCTTCTGATCTACCAGCGCTCGTGGCTCGAGCTGTTCGCGGCGCAGGGTTTCTGCCTCGAAGGGACGGCCAGCGGCCGGATGACGAAGATCGTCGAGGGATTGACGAAGTATTACGGCTTCAAGCCCAACTCGGAGGAGATCCGCTACTGGACTCTCCACATGGGCGTGGACGAGGAGCACATGAAGGTGGGGCCGCTCGCCGTGGAGCGCTACGCCATCACGGACGATCTTCAGGCGAAGGTGCGCGACGTGATCCACAAGACGCTGGACATCTTCTGGCTCGCGTACGACGGCATCCACCGCGCGTTTGTGGATCAGGACCCGCTCTACGAGCGCTGGCGGTAGTGCTGCTCGTACTGTCTGCCGGCGGCCTGGCCCGGGTAGCCCCAGCGAGCGCCTCATGGCGAGCCGTGTCGCCGTGCGCAGCGCAGGGCGGGGCGGAGCGCGCCGGCCCGGAAGCTCGGACCTCTGGTCGGGTCATAAACATTACCCCCTCAGGGGGATGGGGGGTCGCGCAGAGCCACGCCCGAGCCAGTTACGGCGACCCAGGCGCAGCCATTGAAGCGGGCGGGGCTACCGGGGCCGGGCCAGTACACGGCGTGGTAACCGCTAATGAATGGGGGCAAAGGGTGGAATTTCAGGTCAGAAAGTTCGTGACGGTCGTTGAGGAGATCCTGAGCGAGGCTGGCATCCCGGCGGATCGTCCGCTCCGCAAGGTCGCCGCGATGGTCGTGGTCAAAAACCCCTATGCGGGTCACTATGAGCGGGATCTGAGCGCGGCCGTGGCCTGGAGCGAGGAATTGGGGCTGCGCCTGGGCCAGATGGCGGTGGACGCCTTGGAGGATCAGCCCGAAAGCTACGGCAAGGCGGCTATCGCCGGGATCAATGGCGAGCAGGAGCACGCCAACGCCTTTCTGACCACCACTTTCGGCGACGCGCTCCGCAAGGCCGTGGGTGGCGGGAAGGCGTGGATCACGTCCAACACAAAAGTTGGCCCGCCCGGAACCAGTCTGGACGTGCCCCTGGCCTACAAGGACGCGCTCTACGTTCGCTCCCACTACGACACGATGGAGGTTCGAATCCCCGATGCGCCACTCCCTGACGAGGTCGTGGTCATCGCGGTCGTCGCCAACCGCGGCCGCTTGAACGCCCGCCTCGGCGGCCTCAAGAAGGAAGAAGCGACCGGCGCGGACGGGCTCCGATAGCCGATGGGCACCCTCGCCGTCGTTAACATCGGTTGTCTCTTCTCGGGCGACCTGGACCGCGGGCTGCTCGACGCCGACACCCTCCTCTGCCGTGACGGAAAGATCGCGAAGGTCGGCAACCGGAGTCAGGTGGATGCGAGCGGGGCCGACGTCGTCGTGGACGCCCAAGGGTCCACCGTCGCGCCCGGCTTGATTGATTCGCATTGTCACGTGGTCCTCGGCGACTATACGCCGCGTCAGAAGACCGTGGATTTCCTCGACAGCTACGTCCACGGCGGGATCACGAGCGCCATCTCGCCAGGCGAGATCCACGCCCCGGGCCGTCCCAAAGACGCGTCGGGGCTTAAGGCCCTGGCAGTTGCGGCGCGCGCCTGCTTTTTGAACTTCCATCCCAACGGGATGAAGGTCCACGCCGGGGCCATCGTCATCGAGCCGACGCTCACCGAGGACGACTTTCGCGAGGTGGCCGCCCAGGGGGTGTGGCTCGCCAAGTTCGGGTTCGGCGCCTTTGCCGATCCAGGCGACGGTGAGCCCCAGATCCGCTGGGCCCAGAAGTACGGGATCAAGGTCATGTGCCATTCGGGCGGCGCCTCGATCCCCGGCTCGAAGCCGATCACCGCCGAGCATCTCCTCCGCCTCCGCCCGGATGTCTGCGGCCATGTCAATGGCGGGACGACCTCACTTGATGACGAGGGCGTGAAGCGGATCGTCAGAGAGACCGACATGTACCTGCAGCTCGTGCAGGCCGGCAACCTCCGCTCATCGCTGGAGATCCTCCGGACCGCGCGGGAGACGAACCATCTCCATCACGTTATTCTCGCCAGCGACACGCCCACGGGAACCGGCGTCATGCCGATGGGGGTCATCAAGACCATCTGCGAGATCTCCAGCCTCGCCGGCTTCCCCCCCGAGCAGGCCTGGGCCCTGGCCACCGGGAATAACGCCCGAGCCTATGAACTCAACGCAGGGCTCATCGCCGAAGGGCGTGACGCCGATCTTGTCGTCATGGACGCGCCGTGGGGGTGCCTGGCCAAGGATGCGCGCGGCGCCATCGCGCGAGGCGACATCCCCGGCATCTCCGCAATGATCATCGACGGCGTCGTCCGGACGCTCCGGAGTCGCAACACCCCCATGGCTACCCGCATGGCCACCGTCACGCCCCCCATGCCCTGGCTCGCCGGCGGGCATTGATGGATCCCTCGGGCAAAAGGGGCGCCTCACATATCACGTCGGAATCCGGGATGAGACGGGACGAGCGCTTTGAGCCTTCGCCTCAGCAGGATGCTGAAAAACACGCTTCCGAGTGCAGGCTGATCAAAAAGGTCCAGATGCAAGGCGGCGAGGAAGCGAGGAGTGAGGCGTACTGGGTCGTACGTTGCAACGACGAGCGACGAAGCCAACGCCGCAGATGGGCCTTTTTCATCGCCTGCTAGGTGCGGTAAGTCCCTTTGTCCTTCCTCCTCACGGCTTCAACGATCACGTGACTGCGGTCCGCATCGATGGAGTAGAGCACCCGCCAGTCCCGGCCTACCCAGATCCGATAGACCTCCTCCTGCCCCTCCGCGCTGTCGTAGCCGCGCGGTCTCGGGTTCACCTCCAGATCCAGGATGGCCCGGACGACTGCGAAGAAGGTGGCGTCATCATCGATGTCCAGCAGTTCCTTCCTGGCCCGGCGGCGGATCCGCAGCCTCACCCCGTCTAGGCCTTCTTGAGCCGGGCGAGGCGGGCCTCTATCTCGCGGAGCGGGAACGGGTCTGCACGCTGGCGTCGGCGGGCGCGGACCAGCCGGTAGTCGGGGTCTCCGGGCCGGACCGGCTCGGGGCGAGAGGCCTCAAAGAAGACCGTCAGGGCCCGGTCCAGCAGTTCCCGCGCCGCCTCGGCGCGCGACGGCTTTCGCGTGGCGAAGCGGTAGTCATCGAGGCGGTCCAGCAGCTCCTTCGGCGCCTTGATATTTAAGAATGGTCCTCCCTTCATTCACCTTCCCCCTCTCGGTCAGAACTCCTGATAAGCATATCGTGCTTGTTGTGTCAATACAAGATGTATTGACCGCGTATGCTAGGCTCCGAGTCGTTTCCCGGGCCGGCGAGCCGGGCCAACCGGGCCCCTCGGATCTCGTACCCCGCAGGATATTCCCACGCCGTGTCGTATCGCATGCTAAATTAAGGGATAGACTTCCTGTTTTCGAGGAACGCTTTGAGGCTTTGGTCCTGACCGCGTGACGAGGCTGCTAAGCAATTGATCTAATGGCCGCACCCCTGCTACCACGGCGCATCCCCGACGCGCCGGTCGTCGGTCAGAAGGCGTCGTTCACCCGGACGCTGACCGAGGCGGACGTGGCGCTCTTCATCGGCGTCACGTGGGATGTCAACCCGCTCCACACCAACGACACATACGTCGCCGGAACCCGATTCAAGCGGCGGATCGTCCCCGGGCTGCTCACCGCCAGCCTCCTCACGCATCTCGGGGGGCTGTGGGCATTTCTAGGCACCGAGATGCACTTTGAGTATCTCGGCCCGGTCTACATCGGTGAGACCGTGACCGCCGAGGTCGAGGTCGTCGAGGCCGACGAGTCACGCGGCTGGGTCCGCCTCGCCTGCCGCTGCACGACCGCCGACGGCCGCGAAGTCTTGCGGGCTGATATTCGGGGATTCCCCGGCCGATTTGAACAATAAGCTTGGAGGATTGATCTCATAGACAAGTCCGGAGGTTCCAAATGATCAAAGTCTTTTCTCTTTTAAGGCGCCAAGAAGATTGGACGCGGGAAGAGTTTCAGCGGTGGTGGATCGAGGAGCACGTCCCGTACGCTGTGAAGCTTCCCGGCCTCCGGAAATACAAGGTCAGCCTCACCAAGGGCTCGACGACCCACGAGGGACAGGAGCCGTTCGACGGCGTGGCCGAGCTGTGGTTCGATAGCCGCGAGGCGCTGGAAGCGGCGTGGGGCTCCGACGTGGGCTTGGAGGCCGTGGGTCATTCCAAGGCCAACGTGAGTAACCGGGTCGTGCTCATTACCGAGGAGCACGAGATCATCTGAGACGTCATGAAGGCAGCCATGCGGTCGCGTTCGGACTCCTCGGGATCCTGAGCACGTGGGTCCTCCAGGGGACAAAGCGCCTGGTCTGCCCATGGCGGCGGGTGTGAGGAGCCCATGGGACCCCTGACGCCGAAGATCCCGCCGCCCTCCTTTGCCTTTCTGCAGACCGAATTTGTCGAGCTTACAGAGGGGCGTGTGGTCTGCCGGTTCGCTCCCACGCCGGAGATGGAGAATCCCTACGGCGTGATCCAGGGCGGCCTCCTCGCCGCCATGATTGACAACATGGTGGGCCCGGCGGTCTTCTCCGTGGCCCCGGACCGACGGTCTACGACGATCTACCTTTCCGTGAGCTTCTTGAGCCCGGCAAGACCCGGCGAGATCCTGCGCGGCGTGGCCGAGGTCGTCAAGGCGGGGCGGAGTCAGGTCTATGTCGAGGCGAGGCTGGAGCGCGAAGCCGACGGCGCCCTTCTCGTCAGAGCGACGGCGACCAATCTGTTACTGGGTGACGAGACCCCTCCGCCTGCTTGACGCCGCGTCTCTGAACTGGGCGAACGTTCAAACGATCGGATCTCCGGGGCTCAAGGCAACGTCATCCCGCCGTTGACGTGGATCGTCTGGCCGGTGACGTACTCGCTCTCGGCGCCGAGGAGGAAGAGGGTGGGACCGACCACATCTTCAGGAACGCCGATGCGTCCTTTCGGGATGACCCGGGCAGTGGCGCGCCTCCACTCCGCCAAAAACGCCTCGTCGCCGAGGTGACGGAGCAGCGGGGTGTCCACGGGGCCGGGGGCGACGGCGTTGACGTTGATCCCCTCGGCGGCGACCTCGAGGGCCAGAGACTTCGTGAGCGCGATGATCCCCGCCTTGGCCGCCGAGTAGTGGGAGCCTCGGCGATATCCCTTCACCGCATAGCCTGAAGAGAAGTTCACGATCCTGCCGAAGCGCCGGGGCCGCATCTGGCGCGTCGCGGCCTGGCAGCAGAGGAAGGTCCCCTTGAGGCTCGTCTCCACGACGCGGTCCCACTCCTTCTCGTCCATCTCCTCGAGCAAGGCCTCGGAGACCACGCCGGCGGTATTGACCAAGAACTCGACGGGGCCGAGGCGCTCGGCCACCTCCTGAAATGTCGCGCGAACCGATCCCGAGTCGCGGACATCGCAGTGGATGAAGAGGCTTGGCGAGATCGCGGGGTTCTCTTTGCGGTCGAGGATGGCGACGCGCGCGCCCGCTTGGATCAGGCTTCGCGCAATCGCCTCGCCGATGCCGCTCGAGCCGCCCGTGACGACGGCGACGCGCTGGGCGAAGAAATCACTCACGCGCGGATCGAGTTGCTCGGCCTTCCCATGAGCTGACGCCACCGGGCCCAGAACTGCCGGAGCCGGTTGTCGTCACCGCGGACGCCCGTGAGGCTGTCGGGGCCGCGGGCGATCAGGCTCGTTGTCACCCCACGTGACTGGAGGCCGCGGTGCTGATTTTCCAGTATTGGCTTGTCTTCGAGCGAGACGGGGTTGTTGAACCAGACCTCCCAACTCTTCCTGCGGACCCCCCGCACTTCCTCGCTATCACCCGCGAGGCCCAGGACGCGGCTCTCGAAGAGGCAGTCGTCGAACGCCCGGGCGACCTGGCCTTCGATGGAGACCACATTGTTCCTGAGGGTGATGCCGACGTCGGGGAAGAGAACCGCGATGTAGCCGTCGCCCTCCTGGACGCCGGGCAGCGGAAAGCGGCGGATCTCTTCCCAGAGCTCGGCGCCGACGCCGGCGGGGTCCATTCCAAGGCGCTGGACTGCGTGACCGTTGATCAGGAGCCGGTACTCCCGGGGCGGGCTTGCCTTCCGAAAGAAGGGATGTACGAACGGGACGTGATAGCCATCCCGCGAGTTCTCGGCCCAGCCCTTCCAGTTGGCGCGGAGCGGCCAGCGGTAGGTGTGGAAGACCTCGAACTCGGCGAGGGCAAGCGGCGTCTCCAGTGTCTCGATGACCTCCTGGCCCAGGTGTTCGGTCAGGGGCTCCGCCTCCGGGTCGAGGCAGACGAACACGAGCCCGAGCACGCTCTCCACCCGGACGGGCACCAAGCCGTAATCTTCCATCCGAAAGCCGGTACCATCGTAGGCCTCAACACCGGGGACGTTGACGAGGTCCCCCTCCAGGGAGTAGACCCACCAGTGATAGGGGCACCGGAAGGTCTTGCAATGTCCCCTCTCCTCGCCGACGACCATGCTCCCGCGATGGCGGCAGACGTTATAGTAGGCGCGCAGCGTCCCCGCATGGTCTCGAGCGACCAGGATGGACTCGCCGGCCAGCTCCCTGGTGACGAAGTCACCGGTGTGTCTGACCTCGCTCTCGTGGCAGATGAAGTTCCAGACCTTGCGAAAGATGCGCTCCCGCTCGAGATCGAAGGCTTCTGGCGTGTAGACGCTGTTGTCCACGGTTCTGAGAGGGTCGATCCCCGTCTTTCGGATCGCGTCCTCGCGAATCTGGATCCCCATTTCGCTCGCGCCTCCTCCGCCAGGTTCGCCGAACCTTCCGACCCTGGCCATCCGCGTCCTCCTGGTGAGGACGGAGGATGCTGATTCAAACCTACCACATTCTGGAGGGTGACAGCCAGTCAGGACGGAATCGAGTGTGATCGGGTCGATGACCACGGAGAGGAAGTGATCCTCGGCGAGATGCCGTGGATGGAGGCAAATATGCTACGATGGTGACGCCAATGGCCGGCCATATTCACTCGGAACGGCGTTTTTCAGCATCCTGCTAGGATAACGGAGATGGCGGTGGTCGCGATCCTCGTCTACGCGAGCGGCCGGACCCAGCACATCGAGGGATTTCCGGATCCCCCACCGCTTACATGGTCCTGGCGACCGGACCCCGCGGTGGACGCGGCGGTTTCACGTTTTCGCCTGGCGCGCACCGATCAAGCCTCCGGCATTGCGTGGTACGAGGAGGCCCCAATGTATGAGGGATCGAGCTGGGCGGGCTCGGCGATAAACGGCTCATGATCGTCGGCGTCCCGAAGGAGAGCTTCCCGGGCGAGCGGCGGGTTGCCCTCGTCCCGGCCGTCGTCCCCACCCTCGCGAAGGGAGGGTGTAACGTCGTCCTGGAAACTGGTGCCGGCTTGCTCGCCGGCTACCCGGATGCGGTCTATGTCGAGAAGGGGGCCCGGATCCTCCCCTCGCGGGCCGAACTGTTCGCCCAGGCGGACGTCGTCTTCCAGGTCCTCTGCTACGGCGCCAACGACAAGACCGGCCGGGCCGATCTCGCCTTCCTTCGCCGGGATCAGGTCCTGATCGGCTTCCTCCGGCCGCTCGGCACGCCCGAGACCGTCAAGGAGATCGCCGCCACCGGGGCGATCGCCTTTTCCGTCGAGCTCATGCCTCGGATCACGCGGACGCAGAGCATGGATGCCCTCTCCTCGATGTCAACCATCTCAGGATACAAGGCCGTCCTCCTGGCCGCCACGACCCTACCCCGGATGTTCCCCATGCTGATGACTGCCGCGGGGACCGTCACGGCCGCCCGGGTCTTTGTCGTCGGTGCCGGGGTGACGGGGCTTCAGGCCATCGCCATGGCCCGGAAGCTCGGCGCGGTCGTCTCGGGGTATGACGTCCGCCCCGCAGCGAGGGAAGAGATGCTGAGCCTCGGCGCCCGGATCGTCGAGCTGCCCCTCGAGACCGGCGAGGGCGCGGGGCCCGGGGGCTACGCGCGGGCGCAGGACGAGGGCTTCTACCAGCGCCAGCGCGAGCTGATGGCGCGCGTGGTGGCCGACAGTGACGTCGTGATCACGACCGCGGTGATTCCCGGTCGGAAGGCACCGGTGTTGATCACCGCCGAGATGGTCGCGAGGATGCCACCGGGCTCGGTCATCGTGGACCTGGCGGCCGAGCGGGGTGGGAACTGCGAGCTGACGCGCCCGAATGAGACCATCGTGGCCCACGGGGTCACGATCATCGGCCCGGTGAATCTGGCCGGCACCGTGCCGTACCACGCGAGCCAGATGTACGCCCGCAACGTCGCCACGTTCCTCTTACACTTCCTGAAGAACGGCAAGGTCGAGATCGATCTCGAGGATCAGATTACGCGGGAGACGCTGGTGACCCGGGACGGCGAGGTCGTGCACGCGCGGGTTCTGGAGGCCCTGGCCACCGCCCCGGCGGCCGAGGGAAAACCGACAAGGAGCAGCGCATGAGTGCTGAAATCCTCACCAGTCTGTACGTCTTCCTCCTGGCGGGCTTCGTCGGCTTCGAGGTCATCAAGCGGGTCTCGCCGCTCCTTCACACGCCATTGATGTCTCTCACCAATGCCATCTCGGCGATCGCCGTCGTCGGCGCCATCGTGATCGCCGGGGAAGAGCGCTCCACGTTCTCTACCGTCCTCGGGACCCTCGCGGTCACGGCCTCCACGATCAACGTGGTGGGCGGCTTCCTCATCACGGACCGGATGCTCAAGATGTTCAAGAAGCGCGGGCCGGGGCCGCGATGAGCCCGGAGTTAATCCAGTATCTTATCCAGTTCAGCTACATCGTCGCCGCAGTCCTCTTCGTCCTGTCGCTCAAGTGGCTGAGCGGACCCACCACCGCGCGCCGGGGGGTACGGGCGGGCGAGGTCGGCATGCTCCTCGCGGTCGTCGGGACCCTCCTCCATCACGAGATCGTCAGCTACCAGTGGATCCTGGTGGCTCTCTTCGCGGGGTCCGCCATCGGCGTTCCCATGGCGGTCCTGATGCCGATGACCGCGGTCCCCCAGCGAACCGCGCTCTCCCACGCCTTCGGCGCGCTGGCCGCGGCCCTCGTCGGGACCGCCGAGTATTACCTGAAGACGCCGGACCTGAGCGCGTTCACGATGTCGGCCCTCGCCCTCGAAATGCTCCTTGGCTTCCTCACGTTCACCGGGAGCCTCATGGCGTTCAGCAAGCTGCAGGAGCTGGTGCCGACGCGACCGGTCACCTACCGGGGCCAGAATGTCGTCAACCTATCGCTCCTGGGGCTCGCCATCGCGATCGGCGTCTCCCTGGTCGTGAACCCGGGGGCAACGGCCCTCTTCCCGGTCTTTGCCGGGCTCTCGCTCCTCTTCGGCGTCCTCCTCATCGTCCCCATCGGCGGGGCCGACATGCCGACGGTGATCGCGCTCCTCAACTCTTATGCCGGCCTCTCCGCGGCGGCCATGGGGTTCGTCCTCGAGAACAAGCTCCTGATCATCGCGGGGGCCCTCGACGGGGCGTCCGGTTTCATCCTCTCGGTCATCATGTGTAAGGCGATGAACCGCTCGTTCACCAACGTCCTCTTCGGGGCCTTCGGCACGGTCCAGCCCCGGGTGGGCGCTCAGGCCGAGGAACGCACAGTTCGGAGCGCGGGACCAGAAGACGCAGCTTCGATCCTCGAAACGGCCAACTCGGTCATCGTCGTCCCCGGCTACGGGATGGCCGTGGCCCAGGCGCAGCACAGGGTCCGGGAGCTGTACGAGGTCCTCACGAAGCGCGGTGTGGGCGTCCGCTTCGCCATCCATCCGGTCGCGGGGCGCATGCCCGGGCACATGAACGTCCTCTTGGCCGAGGCCGACATCCCCTACGACCGGCTCGTCGAGATGGAGGAGATCAACCCGGACTTCGCGCAGACCGACGTGGCGCTGGTCATCGGCGCCAACGATGTGACGAACCCCGCGGCGCGCCACGACAGGTCGAGTCCGATCTACGGAATGCCGATCCTCGACGTAGACAAGGCGCGGACCGTGATGGTGATCAAGCGGAGCATGAGCCCGGGCTTCGCGGGCATCGACAACGAGCTGTACTACATGGAGAAGACGCTCATGCTCTTCGGGGACGCGAAGTCGTTCGTGGGGGAGATGGTCAAAGCCCTTTCCAGCGCGGCCCACCGGTGATTGATTGTCAGGGGGGAGTCCCCAACCACTCCTCCCTCTTTCACTCGGAGGGGGGCATGCCCCCTATTCATCTCGGCTGGCCTTAGACCGGCCAGCCTATGGCCGAACCTCCCCCCGGAAGTTGCGAGCGGAGCGAGCGTACCTTTGCGGGCACCCGCCGTCAGGCGGGTCGGGCAAAGCCGGCGCTCGAAGGACCTGGACCCCCCCACCTGGGTTTGTCGAAGCGCGCGGTGGCTTCGCCTTCTGCGGAGGCGTTCCCGACGGCACCCGCGCGTACCAGCGCCTCTTCCTTCAGAGGGGTTTGACGTGAGGAAAGTCGCCGAGGTCGCGACCGAGCCCCTTCGCCAGCGCGACTTCATAGATTTTCCTCGCGAGGGCCAGGTCTTGGAGCGCCGTCCCGACCGATTTAAAGAGCGTAATTGCATTCGTGTCCTTTCTCCCGGACACCCTGCCCTCGACAACCTCCCACAGCTCGTGAACGCCGGCACCGTGGAGACCATCCGCCTTCGCCGCCAGCCCATCCCCTGACTCCATCGTCTCATCCCGCGAGTCAACAACAACCAGATGGCTCCGGCGAAATGTCTGGGGATCAATCTCGCGCTGCTCAGGGCGAACCGAGCCGATGGCGTTGACGTGCATGCCCGGCTCGAGCCAGTCGCCAAGGAAAACCGGTGCAGTCGCCTTGACCGCGAGGACCGCGAGGTCGACCCCTTGAACCGCCTCACGCTCCGAGTCCACCGCAGAGACGTCGATACCCAGCTCGCGCGACATCTCATCAGCGAAGCCCTTTCGATGCTCGGAATTGGGGCTGAACACTTGGGCGGAGCGCACCGGCCTGACGGCCACCATCGCTGCGAGCTGGGCCTTGGCCTCGACACTCGAGCCGAGGACGCCGACGGTTGACGCATCCTGGCGAGCCATCCACTTCGTTGCCACAGCGCTCACCGCTCCGGTCCGCTGGGTCGTGATGGACGCGGCGTCCATGATGGCCAGCAGCGCGCCGTCCGCGATGCGGTAGAGGAAGACGACGTACCGGACGCCGAGCTTCGGGACGAGATTCATCGCCTTGAACCCCATGACCCCCATCCCGTTGAGGACGGCGGGCATCATGCGGATCCAGCCCGTTCCGGCCGGCGTGGTGAGGCGGGGCGGGACTGCAACGTCACCGCGAGCCTGGACCCGGAACCCCTCTTCCACGGCGTCCACGGCCTCGGCCATCGTGACCGCCGAGGCCACTTCGTCGTGGTTGAGCAGAATCGCCATGCGCGGGGCTACGCGGGATTGCGGCCGATCAGGAACTCCGCGTCGGGCTCCGGCGTCGGCTCGATCCCGGAGCGCTTGAGACCATCACGAAGCCGCTTCATGGCGCCATCATTGAGCTTCATCACGGGGAGCCTGAGCGGCCCCCCATTCATGCCGTTGAGCCACCCCATATACTTCCAGTTGAAGCGATGGATGAAGTTGGCGCCCGCGTACGATTGCATGTCCGCGATGCGCGCCTGTCGGGCGGGATGGATTCGCCAGTAGATCTCCATCGCCTTCGTCCACTCGCCCTGGTGGAGCAAGTTGAAGTACTCCGGAACGGCGCCGCCAAAGTATTCGAAGCAGCTCGTCCCCATCCACGGCATTCCGAACAGCTCCACCCAGACCGGAGAGTTATACTCCATCGGGTCGGAGACGAGCAGCTTATCGCCGCAGAGTTTCTGAACCTCGAGGACATAGCCGATCGCGGGGCGGCCGCCTTCGCACTTGACCGCGACCGTGTTGGGCAGTTCGGCCAGCTCAGCGATCAGCGTCGCCGACATGTCGCTCGGGTGCAGGCGCGAGAAATTCCAGTGGTGGGCGGAGAAGAGAATCGCGGCGAGATTGGTTCCATCGCACACCCGCCGGGTGTAGTCGTACACCTCGCGTTCCGTCTTCGGATAGAATGTGGGTGGATACGAGAGGAGGAGGGCGTCCGCGCCCACCGCCTCCGCGTGCCGGCAGGCCTCAAGCGTCTCGTCCAACGTGTCAAAACTGCCGTGGAGCACGGTGTGGAGCACCCCCTTCGCCTCATCCACCGCGATCTCCATGAAGCGCTTCATCTCGGCCATCGTCGTCCCGCACTCGGAGACAAGGAGCGCCCCCCAGAACCCCAGCTCGATATCCCGCCGCACGTCGTGCCGAATTGCCTTCTCGTTGAGTCCCCTGAGATCCGAGGTAAACGTCGGGAGGATGACGTTACAGACTCCCCGAAAGACCTCGCGGGCCCACTCCTTCGCTTCGTGTTTCCGGTATTTCATAGGAGAGACCTCCCACTTGGAGAATACGCGGCAGGCCACTACTATATTCCGGTGGGACCGGGGAGTCAATGACGAGCCAGCCTCAGAACGTCCGCGCGGCGCGCATCGCGCTGATCGCGCTTCTCTCCGGGGCGCTCGGCATCGCCTTTGCGCCGATCTTCGTGCGTCTGAGCGAGCTCGGCCCGACGGCCACCGCGTTCTATCGGCTTGCCTTCGCCCTGCCGCTCCTCTTCCTGTGGATGCAGATTGAGGGACGTCGGGATGCGGCACCGCGTCGGCCTTCGGCCCTTGGTGATTACGGCCGACTCATCCTCGCCGGGTTGTGTTTCGCCGCCGATCTGGCGGTTTGGCACTGGTCGATCCTGTTCACGAGCGTGGCCAACTCCACGCTGTTCGCGAACTTCGCTCCCATCTTTGTCACACTCGGCGGCTGGCTCATCTTCGGCGAGCGCTTCAGCCTCACCTTCCTCGGCGGCATGGCGACGGCGCTGACCGGCGCGATCGTCCTCATGGGGGAGCATCTCACCCTCAGCGGCCGGGCCCTCGCGGGCGATGCTCTCGCGATCGCCGCGGCGGTCTTCTACGCGGGTTACATCCTGGCGGTGAAGCGGCTCAGGGCGGAGTTCTCCGCGGTCACCATCATGACCTGGAGCGGAGCCGTGACCTGCCTCGCGCTCTTGCCGGTCGCCCTCCTCTCCGGCGAAAGCCTCATCGCCCAAAGTGCCTATGGCTGGGCCATTCTGATCGGGCTCGCCTGGCTCTCGCACGCCGGGGGGCAGAGCCTGATCGCCTACGCCCTCGCCGATCTTCCCGCCGCGTTCTCCTCGGTAAGCCTCCTCCTCCAACCGGCGGCGGCAGCCGTGCTGGCCTGGATCATCCTGGCCGAGCCCCTGAGCCTTTGGCAAGGGTTCGGTGGCATCGTGGTGCTGGCAGGGATCATCATGGCCCGCAGGGGCAGCCGTTGATTTTCGCGGTGTTACACGGTCCCCCTTGACTTTTGTAACAGACTCGGCTACTAAGGAAGGCAGTATTCTCATCTTAGCAGGGTACCGAAATACACCTTGCTAGTGCAGGCTGTTCAAAAAGGTCCAGATGCAAGGCGGCGATTCGAGCGCCGGCTTTGCCGGCGCAATCCTGGGGGAGGTTCGGAAGGGGGCCGTCGAGGCCCCCTCCGAGGAAAGCCTTCGCCGCAGATGGGCCTTTTTCAACAGCCTGTCAGGAGCGATCGTGGCACAATCCACCGGGAATGGGAAGACCATGTACGCCAATGGAGGCCACCTGGCGCTCCTCAGGAGCCTCTACCCCTCCCTCCGGCCGGCCGAGCGTCGGGTCGCGGATCTCCTCCTCGCCCACTCTGATCTCTTCGCCGGCCTGAGCTCTCGCCAGATCGGCCGACGCTGCCGGACCAGCGAAGCCACGGTCGTGCGGTTCTGTCAGACCCTCGGCTATCGCGGGGTCCCCGAGCTGAAGGCCAAATTGATCCCCGACCTTCGCACAGCGCAGGGGACGCTCTATAGCGCCCTCAGCGATCGCGACGGCTCGGCCGGGGTCATCGAAAAAGTCATCCGAATCTCAATCCGTTCCCTGGAGGAGACCCTCTCGATCCTGGACCCGACCCTGGTCGAGCGGGCCGTCCGGGCGATCCTCCGGGCCAAACGCGTCCAGTTCTTTGGGGGCGGGGGCGGAAGCGGAATCGCTCACATCGCCGTGCAAAAGTTCCTCCGGCTCGGGATCCCGGCGGCTCAAAACTTTGACGCCATCTCTCAGCGCCTTTCTCTGGAATTTTTGAGGCCGGGCGATGTCGCCGTCGGGCTTTCCTATTCAGGCATGACGCGAGAGGTGGTTGAGGCACTCGCCCAGGCCCGGGCCAAAGGTGTCACCACCATCGCCATCACCAACTTCGCTCGGAGCGCGCTCGCGAAGATATCCGATCTCACCTTGTTGACCGCCGTGGTCCCGCCCTTCGTTGGCTCGCACGCCGGGCCCCATCGGGTCACGCAACTCGCCGTCATCGAGATCCTGACGACCGCCCTGGCCCTCAAGCTCTTGCGCAACGGGCGACGCGCCGAAACCTCGCGGGGCGTGTCCGTCGACGACAAGCGGAACAGGAGAGAGCAATGAATGACCTGAGAATCGTCGGGTGGCTCCTCACCATCTCACTCGTGGTCTGGATCGGAGTCGCGTCGGCGGCCGACAAGGTCACGGTCGGCCTCACCTCCCTTTCCCCCTCGGCGATGCCGATCTACGTGGCGAAGGAGAAGGGGTTCTTTGAGGCGGAGGGGCTGGAGGTCCAGATCCCGGTCTTCAGGAGCGGGACGGAGAATACCCAAGCGGTCGTCGCCGGGGAGGTCCAGATCGCCTTCGGCTCGGTCACCGAGGTCTTCAATCTGAAGAAGGCCAAGCTGGATGGGCGCTACTTCTGGGGGATTTCTAACTTCATGCCGTTCAGGCTCTATGCCCACCCATCGATCAAGTCCGCCCAGGACCTCAAGGGGAAGAAGCTGGCGATCTCGAACTTCGGGGCCCAGTCCGACTATCTTACGCAGTTCACCCTCCGCCACTTCGGGGTGGAACCAATCAAAGAGGCCGCCATTCTCCCGATCGGTTCGACCCCGGCCCGCTACGCTGCACTGAAGTCGGGCCGCGTGGACGCCACGATCATGTGGTTTCCTGAAACCCTGAGGGCCGAGCAGGACGGCTTCAAGATGCTCGTGGACCTGAATGACCTCATCCCCGATTGGGGGTACCTCGGATACTACGCGAGATCGGATTATCTCAAGAATCATCGGGAGACCGTGATCCGATACCTTCGCGCCCACACGCGCGGGGTGCGGGAGGTCAAATCCAACCCACAGGCGGGGATCGAGATGCTCAAGAAACACTTGAAATACGATCAGGCGATCGCGGAGGCCGGCTACAAGGAGTTTGTCAAGTCGTTTGCGGAGGACGGTCAGCTTCCGGTGAAGGGGTTCGAGTTCCTCCTGGCACAGGAGATGAAGTCGGGCGAGGTCAAGGAAAAGCTCACCGTCGCCGACCTCATCGACGAGTCGCTTGTTCAGCACTTTCGGTCATCGCGCTGAGACTGTCTTCAAGCAGGGAGGGGACACGTGGCTGAGATCCAGGAATTGGTCGGCAAAGAAGCCTGGGAGAGAACGCTCGCGTTCTTTGCTCAGCACCTCAAGGCATAGAGGGAAGCGGGAAACGATTCGAAACGAACACAAAGAAGGAGACATACATGGGTGACGAGGGGGGACGCACATTTCTCCGAGGGATCAGCTCGGAGCAGTACGGGCTCAAAGAATGGAGAAAACGGCAACGCGAGGCGCCCCGGGTCCGCAAGGCGGGCACCGTCGTCGACCCCGGACAGGTCGCCCACTCCGGCGATTCCGAGGAGTCACGAAGCCCGTGGATCCTGGGGCCCGGCGACGAGCCGTTTCTCACGCAAACCATCCAGATGCACTTCGTTGAGCTCTTCCCGGGTGGATCGAACCACGGACACGGTCACCAGAACGAGGCGGCGTTCTATATCCTCGAAGGCCGGGGATATGAGATCCATGACGCCAAGCGGTATGACTGGGAAAAGGACGATCTGGTGATCGTGCACAACGATTCCGTCCACCGGCACTTCAACGCCGACCCTGAACGCCGGGCGCTTGCGCTGGTGATGAAGGCAAAGAGCGAGTGGATGTACCTCGGCATGATCCAGCAGGGTCGGTCTGGGCCGATCGCCGACGGTGACCGCTATGGGCCGCCAGAGGACTGGTCGCGCCTGTGGAGTCCTGGCGTTGAGACAAGGAAGAAGGTCGTGAAACCGTCTGACGCCCCGTGGGAATGGACTCGCGATGGGTTGGTGCGGGTGCTGACCTCGCCCAAGCGCACGGACGTCAGAGTCTTCAGCGTCGATATCTATCAGCAGAAGATTCTCCCGGGAAGCCGCTCCGCCAAGCACTGGCACATGGCCGACGAGGCGCTCTACGTGATCTCGGGGCGAGGCGAAAGCCTGCACTGGGATGTGGAGGCGGAGATCGGTGAACGATACTCGGCGCGCGTGGCCAAGAAGCCGAGCCGATGGGAGTTCTCGGCGGGCGATCTCGTCTACATCCCGCAGAACACCATCCACCAACACGTCAATGCCGACTCGGATGAGCCGCTGATCTTTCTCTCGGCTCAAAACCGGCTCTTCAAGCTCCTCGGCTACGATTCGGTGGTCTATCTGGAGGACGCGCCGGCGCCTGATCCGGAGCCCGCGCGGGCGGGGAAGACCCGATCGTGAACGAGGCGACCTGAAAAGGAGGAAGTGAGATGAGACGGATGATGCCGGGTGTTGTAAGCCTCGTGGCCCTGGGTCTCCTGATCGGCGCCGCGCTTATGAGCTGGGCGCAGGATCCGCTCGTCGAGGGCGCCAGGAAGGAAGGCAAGCTCATGTGGTACACGACGATGAACATCGACGACTCCCAACCGTTGCTCAATACCTTCATGAAAAAGTACCCGTTCATCAAGGCGGAGTTGTGGCGGGGATCGTCGGAGAAGGTGTTGAACCGGATCCAGACGGAGACACGGGCAGGCAAGTTTCTTTACGATGTCGTCGCGGTGAACGGCTTCGAGGCAGGCTACATCAAGGCGGAGAAACTGGTCCAGCCATACCTGCCTTCCTCGGCCAAAGCGTACCGAAAGGGCTTCGTGGATCCCGAGGGATATTGGGTCGATATCTACGACACCTACTACGTGATCGGTTACAACACGAAGATGGTTTCGAAGGCGGACGCTCCCAAGGATTGGAACGATCTCCTGGATCCCAAGTGGAAGGAAAAGTTCTCGATGGATCCGGAAGACCATGCCTGGTTCCTGGCCCTGCAGGAGGTTTGGGGGAGGGAGAAGGCTGAAAAGTTCGGCCGCGCGCTCGCGGCGCAGAACGTTCTCTGGCGGAAGGGCCACACGCTGATCGCCAACCTGCTGGCCGCCGGCGAGTTCCCGCTGGGGCTGGTCTACGCCCACCGGATGGAGGAGCTGAAGAGGAAGGGCGCGCCGGTGGAGTGGGTGACGACGACCGACCCCATCCCGGCGGAGTTGCATCCGATCCAGATCGGGGCCAAGGCACCGAATCCGAACGCGGCGAAGCTCTTTATCGAATTCATGGCCTCGAAGGAAGGCCAGACGATCATGCGAGACCTGGTACGGATCCCGGCTCACCCGGAGGTGCAGCTTCCCGGCGTCAGGCCGCAGGATCTCAGGATCCACGGCGTGGGGATCGTGCCCCCGAGTCGCGCAAATCAGATCATCAAAGAGTGGCGAGAGATTTTCAACCCCAGCGGAGCGTAACTGGGTTGTCCCTAGGTGCGAACGGCCCGGGGTGCCTTGAGCGCAGCATTGGCGGGAGCGGCGGGGTCCCCACCGTGAGTGAGCGGGAAGGGGGGGACCGAGCGGACTGGAGCCCCCGGAGGGGGCGCAGGGAGATATTGGGGGGGCCCCACCCGCGAACCACGGAAGGGTCGCCGCGGGAGCCATGTGGAGCGAAAGGTACCCCGGGGCGGTCGCAGAATGAACTGGAGCCGAAGCGCGCAGCGAAGGCCTGATGCACCGACTCACTGACGCGCGTCTGCTCATTCTCCCAGGCTCGGCCCTCCTGGTCGGCTATCTCACGCTCGTCCCGCTCGGCCTCCTGATCTACGGCTCCTTCCGGAGTGGGGCCGTCGGCGATCCGGGGGCTACCTATACGCTAGCGAACTATGCCCGGGCCTACCTCGACCCTTCCTTTTACCGCCTCTTGTGGAATTCGGCCGTCTATGCTGCCGGCACCTGTCTTGTTGCTTTCGTCCTGGGGACCTATCTCGCGTGGGTGACCGAGCGAACCAATACGCCCGGTAGGAAGTTCTTCTCGGTGGTGGCTCTGATTCCCTTCGTGATCCCGGGCATCCTCAACACGATCGCATGGCTGCTTCTCCTCTCGCCGAAAATCGGCCTCATCAATCTCGTGCTCCGCGAGCTTGGGGGCCTCTCTGCTTCGCCGTTCAACATCTACACGATGGGCGGGATGATCTGGGTCGAGGCCACGCATCTCTACCCCCTGGTCTTTCTCCTGATGGCGGCCGCCTTCCGCTCCATGGACATGTCGCTCGAGGAGGCGGCGCTGGCCTCCGGGGCCGGCGTCTTCCACACCTTCCGGCGCGTCACGCTCCCGCTCATGCGCCCCGCCATGGTGAGCGCGCTCCTCATCATGTTTGTGAGGACGATCGAATCCTTTGAGGTGCCCGCATTGATCGGGATCCCGGGAAGAATTTCCGTCTTCACCTCGAAGATCTTTCTGGCCATCCACCAGTTTCCATCGGATTTCGGCTTGGCCGGGGCCTATGGGATCACGCTTCTCGTCCTCAGCGCCGTTGGGGTCCTCATCTATCAAAAGAGCGTCAGGGGGGGGGACCGCTTCGCCACCATCACCGGCAGAGGCTACCGGCCTCGGGTCATTGACCTGGGCCGGTGGCGTTATGCGACGTGGACGGGGTGTGTCGGGATTTTCGCGGCCACCGTGCTCCTGCCGCTCTTCGTCCTCCTCTGGTCCTCCCTGACCCCGTACTACGGCGTCCCCTCGATGGAGCTCGCGCGCAAGCTCACGCTGGAGGGGTACCGGTACATCCTCTCCTATCCGCTCGCGCTGACCGCCTTCAAGAACAGTTTCTTCCTCTCGATGGGGGCCGCGACGGGGGTCATGCTCCTTACCTCTGTCATCGCCTGGATCACGGTCAAATCGAAGCTGCCGGGGCGAGGGCTTCTGGACAATTTGACGTTCATCCCCATTGCCTTCCCCGGCATCGTGCTCGGGGTCAGCCTTATCTGGGTTTCCCTCACGATTTTTCCAATCCTCTACGGCACCTTCTGGATCCTCCTGATCGCCTACATGACCCGCTTCATGCCCTACGGGATTCGCGCCACCTCCGCCTCGATGATCCAGATCAACCGAGAGCTGGAGGAGGCCGCGCTGGTGAGCGGCGGCTCGTGGGCGCAAACGTTTCGGAAGATCATCCTGCCTCTCCTCATGCCCGGGTTTATCGCGGGCTGGATCTACATCACCATCGTGGCTCTCCGGGAGCTCTCGACGTCGATTCTCCTCTACTCGCCGTCGAGCATTGTCCTCTCGATCCTGGCCTTCGACCTCTGGGAGGGAGGGCAGTACACCTACGTCACGGCGCTGGGGATCCTCATGGTCCTCCTGCTGGTGATCATGGCCGCCATCGCCCAGAGGCTCGGGGCGAAGATCGGGATTGCGCACTGATGATCACCGTCACAGGCCTGGTCAAGCGCTTTGAGATTGAACGGGGACTCTTCTCCGCAGTTGATCGGATCGGGTTCGAGATCCCGGAGGGGCGCGTCTTCACCCTCCTGGGGCCATCCGGCTGCGGGAAGACGACCACCCTGCGCTGCATCGCCGGGCTCGAGCAGCCGGAGGCAGGCGAGATCGTGATCGGCGATAAGACCGTGTTCTCGGCGGAGCGGAGAATCTCCGTTCCCCCCAATCGGCGGGCCATCGGCATGGTCTTTCAGAATTACGCCATCTGGCCCCATATGACCGTTTATGACAACGTGGCCTTCCCCCTCGTGGTGGAGCGCCGCCCCAAGGCCGAGATCACGAGCCGGGTGGCGGAGGCGCTCAAGGTCGTGGGGCTCTCGGGATTGGAGCGCCGCCCCGCGCCGCGTCTCTCCGGCGGGCAGCAGCAGCGCGTCGCCCTGGCCCGAGCCCTCGTGCGGGAGCCTCAGGTGCTTCTCCTGGATGAGCCGCTCAGCAATCTGGACGCCAAGCTCCGGGCTGAGATGCGCATCGAGATCCGGGAGCTCCAGCAGCGGCTCGGGATCACCACCCTCTATGTCACGCATGACCAAGCCGAGGCGCTGGCGCTCTCCGACATCATGGCCGTGATGCGGGGGGGGAAGCTCCTCCAAGTGGGCCCCCCCGAGGAGATCTACGGCCGTCCCAAGAGCCAGTTTGTGGCGGAGTTCCTCGGAGCCACGAACTTTCTGGATGGCCGGCTCGCCACCGTCAACGGAAGGGAGCGGGGCGAGGTCGAGACGGAACACGGGAGGATCACCTGCGCCCTCGCCCCCGGCCTCTCCGAAGGGATGAGAGTCCGGCTCTCGATCCATCCGGAGCGAATCGGGATCCATCGGACCTCGCCGTCCTCGGGAGGGAACGTGGTCCCGGGCGTGGTTCGGATCGCTGTCTTCGCCGGCGGAGTGCTGGATTGCGAGGTTCAGGTGGGAAGCGCTCTCTGGCGCGTCCAGGCCCCTCTGAACCTCGGCCTCAAGACAGGCGAGCCCATCTTCCTCATCCTGGACCCTGACGGCTGTACCGCCCTTCCGCCGGAGGAGCGAGAGGAGACGAGGGAACCGTGACGGGATCGCCGAACGACCTCGGCTTCCTGAAGCAGCCGACCGACATCGTGATCAACCCCTGAGAGGAGCGGCGGAGATGAGCGTGACCAAGGCGATTGCCCATTTTGTTCGATCCACCTCTGCCCTTCCCGACGATGTGGTCGAACGGGCGCGGGTTCACATCCTGGACGGCTTCGCCGTGATCCTCTCGGGCACCACGGAGAAGGGAAGCCGGATTCTCCACGCCCATCTCCGCCGCCTCGGCGGGCGCCCCCAGGCCACCGTGCTGGGCGCCGGCTTTCGGGCCCCGACTCAGTGGGCGGCCCTGGCCAACGGGATGAGCGGTCACGCCATGGACTACGACGATACCCAGCTCACGACCTCCAAGGAGTCGGTCTATGGTCTCCTCACCCACCCCACGGTGCCGGTCCTCTCGGCGGCCCTGGCCGCCGGCGAGGCGGGGAAGGCGCGGGGGCGCGATCTTCTGCTCGCATACGTCCTCGGCGTGGAGGTGGCCTGCCGCATCGCCGACGCCATCCACCCGCGTCACTATCAGGCCGGCTTCCACTCCACCGCCACGATGGGGGGCTTCGGCGCGGCGATGGCGGTGGGGAAGCTCCTCCGCCTTAACGAAGACGCCTTCCTCCGCGCGCTCGGGCTCGCGGCCAGCATGGGGGCCGGGCTCCGGGAGAACTTCGGCACCATGGTGAAGCCGTTCCACGCGGGGCGAGCCGCCGAGGCCGGCCTCCTCGCGGCCACCCTGGCCAAGAACCACTTCACCGCGGCGCGGAACATCCTGGAGGCGAAGCGCGGGTTCTTCAATGCGGCGGGGGGCGGTTATGACGAAGCAAAGATCCTCGGCCGGCTCGGCAATCCGTATTTCTTCCTTCACCCGGGAATCTCGATCAAGCCGTACCCGTCCGGCTCCCTCTCCCATCCGGCCCAGGATCTGATCCTCGATCTCACAAAGAAACACGATCTCAAGCCGGGTCAGATCGATTCCATCGAGGTCGGAACGAACGCCAACGTCCTGAACGCCCTCATCCACAATGAGCCCAAGACCGCCCTCGAAGGGAAATTCAGCATCCCCTTCTGCATGGCGATCGGCGTCTCGGAGCGGAAGGCCAGCATCGCACAGTTCGTGGACCGGAAGGTTCGCGATCCCAGGACCGTGGCGCTGATGAAGCGGGTGCGCCTGGTGGTGGACCCGGAGCTGGAGCGGCTCGGCTACGACCTGGTCCGGACCCGGGTGGCGGTCAGGCTCAAGGACGGGCGGCTCCTCGAGCGACGAGCGGACGTGGCGCGTGGGACGCCCCCCGAGCACTTCTCCTTTGAAGATCTGGGTGAGAAGTTTCGGGATGCCGCCGGCCTTGTCCTCCCCAAGGCCGGCGTGGAACGAGCCCTCACACTCATCCGGGATCTTCCGACCTTGAAAGATCTGACCCCGCTTCTCCGGATATGCGCGGGCAGAAGGAGGCCGGCATGATAGCGTGGATCACTCTCCTCATGGCCGGACTGCTCTGGCTGGTTCCGGGTGACGCCGGCGCGGCGGAAAAGCTCCGGGTCTCCTACAGCGCGATCAGCGGGGCCCAATCCCTTCTCTGGGTCACCCAGGAGGCGGGCCTCTTCGAGAAGCACGGGCTGGATGTCGAGATCCTCTTCATCGAAGGGGGAAGCAAGGCCATGGCGGCGCTCGTGGCCGGCGACACTCCGATCACCCAGCTCGGTGGCTCTCACGTCGTCTCCAGTCACCTGGCCGGCGCGGGGACCATGATCATCGCGGGTATCGTGAACCTCCTCGAGTACAAGATCATGGCCGCGAAAGAGATCACGCGGCCGGCCGATCTCAAGGGGAAGAAGGCCGCCGTCGCGACGATCGGGGGCGCGGCTTACCAGGCCATGCAGTACGCCCTGGAGAAGTGGGGCATGGCGCCAGACAAAGACGTCGCCATGATCCAGATCGGGAGCCAACCTGCCCGTCTCCAGGCGTTGATGGCCGGGAGCGTCCAGGCCGCGGCCCTCTCCCTGCCCGCCACGATCAAGGCCCAGAAGGCCGGTTTGGGCACCCTGATGGATCTGAGCGTCGAGGGCCTCGATGAATCAGGATTCATTGATCGGCTTTACCAGAGACAGTAAGGGAGGCACGCCATGCCGAAGATCGTCCACCTGGCCCTGAAGGTCGAGGACCTCGAGAAGGCGACCGATTTCTATCAGAAGGTGTTTGGCTTTTCACCCGTAGGGACAAGTGTGCTCAGGGACCATACCTCCCGCCACATGAGCGATGGGGCGATTGATCTGGCGCTAATGAAGTACGATTACGAGTCGCCCGAGGCCCTGGTCTCCGGGGAAGGCCCGTGCATCCATCACTTCGGGATCGAAGTGGAGAACTTGGAGGCGTCCGTTGAGGCGGCAAGGGCCGCCGGCTGCGAGATCCTCAGCCCCCCCGGAGAGATCCCGGTCAAGTTTCGAGACCCAAACGGCGTCGTCGCCGAGCTGGTTCCCGCTGGACGCTACAAGAAGCCGTGAGTCAGCCGTCAGTCGCCCGGCGATTTGCCCGCTTTGTCACCCATCTCACGCTGGATGATGTGTCGCCGTCTGTCCTCCCCAAAGCGACCTTGCTCACCCTCGACACTCTCGGGAGTGCCTTTGCCTCCTCCACGATGGACTTTGGGCGCGCGGTTATTCAAACCGCCGAGCGGCTTGGGGGAACGCCGGAAAGCTCGCTGATCGGGAGCAAGACGAAGGTCTCCGCCGCCAACGCCGTTCTTGCGAACGGGACTCTGGCCCACGGCCTCGACTTCGATGACACGCGAGAGGAGGCGATTGTCCATACCGGATGCGTCGTTGTCCCAACTGCGTTCGCCGTCGGTGAAGCGCTCGGAGCCTCGGGAAGATCGATATTAGAGGCGATCGTCGCGGGCGTGGAAACCATGTGTCGCGTGGGCCTCGCCGTCCCCGGAAAGTTCCACGCGCGGAATTTTCATCCTACCGCGGTGTCGGGAAGCTTTGCAGCAGCGGCTTCGGCAGGAAAACTTTACGGCCTCACCGAGGATCAGTTGGTTCATGCCTTCGGGATCGCGGGGAGTCAGGCGAGCGGGATCATCGAGTATCTGGCCGATGGCTCGTGGACCAAGCGGCTTCACCCTGGATGGGCTGCCCACGCCGGCGTGGTCGCGGCGCTCCTCGCCCAGTCTGGCTTCACCGGTCCCGAGAGCGTCTTTGAGGGACGGCAGGGATTCTATCAGGCGTTCGCTGGCGGGCATGACGAGGCCAAGCTTAACCAACTCCTCGAGACTCTGGGCAGAGTCTGGGAGCTGGAGCAGCTTACGTTCAAGCCGTACCCCTGCGGCTCCATCGCGCACCCGTACATGGACTGCGCACTCCGCCTCCGTGAACACCACCAGATTCGACCCGACCAGATCGCCGAGATCCGCTGCCGAACGGCCGAGGGGCCAGTGCCCCGCCTCTGGGAACCCCTGGCTGCAAAGCATCGGCCGCAGAACGGCTACGCGGCAAAGTTCAGCTTGCCGTACCTCGTCGCCGTGATCCTCGTCAGGGGAAAGGCGGGCCTGGCCGAGTTTACGGACGAGGCGGTGCAAGACGAGACGGTCCTGCGCGTGGCGGCGAAAGTGAATTACGAGCTGGACCCGACGATCGACTATCCGAAGCAGTTTATCGGCCACGTGAGCATCAGGCTCACCGACGGACGGGTGGTCGAGGAGCACCAGGATTGCCCGAGGGGTGGGCCGGAGCTTCCGATGAGCCGTGAGGAGGTAGAGGCCAAGTTTCGGGGGAACGCCGGCCTTCTCTTGCCCGAAGAGAGAATCGAGCGGATCATCAAAGAGGTCACCGACATGGCAGGACGAGAACCCCTTACCCCGCTCATGAAGCTGCTGACTCCCTAGAAAGGACCTTGCGGGAGTCATGGCGCCATTTCTCTCTGTTGAAGAGGTCAGCAAGGAGTTTCAGACCCGGGGGAAGAGGGTATCGGCTCTTGATTCCCTCAACCTCACAGTGGCTGAGGGAGAGTTCGTGACCGTCGTGGGGCCGTCCGGGTGTGGAAAGTCCACGCTTCTGAATCTCATCGTGGGTCTGTTCCAGCCAAGCTCCGGCCGCATTCTCTTTCGTAACCGGCCCATCAACGGCATCAATCCCGAGATCGGGTATGTGACGCAAAAGGATAATCTTCTCCCCTGGCGCACCCTCGTCGAAAACGTGGAGCTGGCACTAGAGATCAGGGGAATACAGAAGGGCGCGCGGCGGCAGCGAGCCATGGAGTTGATCGAGCGCGTCGGGCTCAATGGGTTTGAAGACCACTACCCGCACGAGCTTTCCGGCGGGATGCGCCAGCGCGCCAACATCATCCGCACGCTGATCTATGATCCCGGGTTGATCCTGATGGACGAGCCGTTTGGCCCGCTCGACGCCCAGACCCGGATCGTGTTGCAGGACCAGCTCCTCACGCTCTGGTCCACGACGAACAAGACGATCATCTTCATCACTCACGATCTGGTCGAGGCGATCACCCTGGCGGACCGCGTCGTCGTGATGACCTCTCGTCCCGGAAAGATTAAATGTGTCGCTTCGGTCGCCGTCCCTCGCCCCAGAGATGTCTATCAGATTCATCAACACCCCGAGTTTCTGTCCGCCCATGAACGACTGTGGAAAGAATTGCGACCGGAAGTCAAACTGGCCGGAGGATAACAAGAAGGAGATCTGCATGAAACGACTGACTTCAGCCATCCTGCCCGTGGTTCTTGTCTGCTTGATCCTCGCTTCTGATGCCGTCCACGCCCAGGCTCCGAGAAAGGTCAAGCTCACGATGCCGGTCGTGGCCCTCTCGATGACCCCGGTCTATGTGGCTCAGGCGAAGGGCTACTTTGCCGAAGAGGGGCTGGACGTGGAGATGATCACCACAGCGGGAGGCGGACCAGACATCAAGGCCCTCATCGCCGGCGAGGCGGATTTTACCTTTACCCCTGGGGACAATGTGATTCTCGCCTATCAAGAGGGGAAGCGACTCGTCATGGTCATGACCGGGCTCTACAGGCTCCTCATTAACTGGGCGATCCACAAGGACGTGGCCAAGGCCAAGGGCATCACCGAGACCAGTCCGTTGGCGGAGAAACTCAAGGCCCTCAAAGGACTCACGGTGGGTGCGACCCAGCCGGGGGCCTTGACCGCGCACCTCGCGGCCTTTGTCATCCGTAAGGCGGGCTACGTTCCCCAGGAGGATGTGAAGATCATCCCCATCGGTGCCGGGCCGACGTGGCTCGCCGCCCTGGAAAATCGAAAAGTGGATGTCGCCTTGACCGCGACGCCCATCCCCGAGACCGCCATTAGCCGGGGCTTCGCTCTGATGTTCATCAACAATGCTAAGGGGGAAGACCCCTCGATCCCCGAGTTCCTCATGGAAAACCTCATCACCCGCCCCGAGGTCATCGAGAAGAATCCCGATCTCGTGCGAAAAATGGTGCGGGCGCTGGTGAAGGCCAACAAGTGGGCGCTCGCTAGCAGTCCGGAACAGGTCGCCGAGGTGCTCAAACCGTCGCTGGGGGCGAGGACACCGCCGGAAGTCTTCCTGGCCGGGGTCAAGTCCACACTGCCCACCCTGAGCCCCGATGGACGGACGAGTGAGCGGAGCGTGCAAATCACTCAGGATGTCCTGGAGGTGGCGGGCATCTTGAAGAAACGCGTGGCGTATTCCGAAATCGTCAACAACGATTTTCTTCCGAGATGATCTCGCGCGGCCGTCTGTTTCTCTATCGCCTCCTCTTCGGTCTCCTGCTGCTCACGCTCTGGGAGCTGACCTCCGGGAGGCTCATTGACCCCTTTTGGATCTCGAGTCCGTCCAAGGTCTTCCTGTATCTTCGGGAGGTGATCCTGGACGGTTCCATCTTCGGCCACCTCGCCGTGACCCTCTACGAGACCGCGGCCGGCTTCATCATCGGAGCGGTGATCGGGATCGGCGCCGGGTTTCTCCTTGCACGAGCGGAAACCGTCGCCCAGGTCTTAGATCCCTACATCGTGGCCGTTAACGGCATCCCGCGGATCGCCCTGGCCCCCCTGTTCATTATCTGGTTCGGGATCGGCCCCAACTCGAAGGTCATCCTGGTGGTTATCGTCGTGTCCTTTCTGACCTTCTTTAACACCTTCGCGGGGGTGAAGGGCGTGGATCAGGAACTGACCAACGTGCTCAGAATCATGGGGGCGAGCGAACGGCAGGTCATGTTCAAAGTCACGATCCCCGCGACGATCCCCTGGATCACCACGGGGCTCAAGTTGAGTGTCCCGTATGCCCTGGTCGGGGCCGTGGTCGGCGAGTTCATCGCGTCCAGCAAGGGATTGGGCTATCTGATCAACTACAATACGGGTCTCTTTTCGACGACCGGAGCCCTTGGTGGTATTCTCGTGCTGGCGTTGATCGTGGTGGTGATTAACGAAGCCATCAGTCGCGCCGAGGCCCATCTTCTTCGGTGGCGCCCAAGAGAAGAGGGCCGCCCACAACGAGAGGGGTATTGAGGGTCCATGAAGCTTGGGCTGAAGGGGAAGGTGGTGCTGGTCACAGGGGCCAGCCACGGCATCGGTCGGGCTATCGCGCTCGCCTTTGCGGAAGAAGGGTGCCGGCTGGCACTCGCGAGCCGAACGCAGGAGGCACTGGCTGCGGTCACAAAAGAGGCAGAGGCTCTTGGCGCCGACGCACGCCATTGGGTTACCGACGTCACGGACCCGGGGCAAACCGAGGCCCTCGCCGAGGCCTCCTCTCGCGAGTGGGGCCGGATTGATGTGCTGGTTAACAACGCCGGTGGAGGGCTCGCCAAACCCTTCGACGCTGTGACAAACGAGGAGTGGGAGCACACGGTGAACCTGAACTTCCTGTCGGCGGTCCGTTTAAGCCGGGCGGTCCTCCCGATGATGAAGGAACAGAAGGGCGGACAGATCATTAACATCGCGGCGCTCTCGGGTCGGGTGCCCCGGTTCGGGCAGATCGCTTCAAACGCGGCCAAGGCGGCGCTGATCAATTTCACCGAATCCCTGGCAGCCGAGATCGCTCCATACGGGATCCGGGTCAACGCCGTCTGCCCGGCCGCCGTCTTCAATGACCGCTGGCAGGAGCGGATTGTGCGCTACGGGAAAGAGCACGGCCTACCCCCAGAACAAGCAATGGCCGAGCTCGCGAGCAAACGAATTCCTCTCGGCCGGTTCGGTCGCCCCGAGGAGGTCGCGAGCGTCGTCGTCTTCCTCGCCTCGGAGCGCGCCGGTTTCATCACAGGCGCTTCGATCCTTGTTGATGGCGGGATGGGACGGACGGTGTCGGCCCCATGAGAAAATGGGAACCTAGGAGGGTGTCGAGAAACACGATGTCAGGTCACGCTGTTCAAAAAAGTCCAGATGCAAGGCGGCGATTCGAGCGCCGGCTTCGCCCGACCCGCCTCACGGCGGGTGCCCGCAACGGTACGCTCGCTCCGCTCGCAACGTCCGCTAAGAGAAGCGGGGGGAGGTTCGGCCATAGGCTGGCCGGTCTAAGGCCAGCCGAGATGAACGGGGCCGTCGAGGCCCCCTCCGAGGAAAACTTGAATAGCCAAAGGAGAACAACCATGCCAAAGCGATGGCTCTTCCCGATTGCCCTCTCAATGGTCGTCGTGTTCGGCGGCCTGGCATTCGCCCAGGACACCCGCCTGGAGGCCGCGAAGAAGGAGGGGAAGGTCGTCTGGTACACCTCCCTGGCCGCCCCGAGCACCGAGAAGATTGCCAAGTTGTTCGAGGCCGCCTACCCGGGGATCAAGGTCGAGGCTCACCGAAGCGGCTCACAGCGAGTGCTCCAGCGGCTCATGCAGGAGGTTCAAGCAAACATCAAGAACGCCGATGTCTTTCACACCTCTGATGCAGGGCACTTTGTTCTCGCCAGAGAAAAAGGGCTCCTCATGAAGTACACCCCCGCAGGCGTTGAACAGTTTCCCTCCGGCTTCAAGGACAAAGACGGCTACTACTACGGCCTCCGCGCCACGCTCTCCGTGATCGCCTACAACCCCAAGATCGTGTCGGCGGCGGAAGCGCCGAAGACCTGGAAGGACCTCCTCGATCCGAAGTGGCGGGGCAAGCTCGTCACCGCCCACCCAGGTTACAGCGGGATCATCGCGACCCACGTGCTGGCGTTGGTCAACATGAACGGCTGGGATTACTTCAAGCAACTGGCCCAGAACAGAGTGATGATCGTCCAGTCGGCGAACGACCCCGCGCAGACAGTCGCCTCCGGCGAACGACCCGTCTCGGTGAATGGGGCCGAGTACTTCTTCTACCAGACCAAGAAGAAGGGGAACCCGATCGAGATCGTCTATCCGAAGGAGGGCGTCCCGCTCGTGGTCTCCCCGACGGCGATCACCAGTTTCGCCCCCCATCCCAACGCCGCCAAACTGTTTACCGATTTCACCTTCACACGCGAGATTCAGCAGGTCCTGGCCGACAGCGAGGGGCTCTATACCGGGCATCCGGAGGTTAAGTACCCTGCTGACAAGCCGAAGTTGGGCGAGTTGAAACTGCTGTCCGCGGATCCGGACGAGCTGGAGAATCGAAACGAAGAGATCAAGAAACGCTTTGTCGAGTTCTTCGGCGCGTAGGAAGCACGAGGTCTAGCAGTGACAAGACTCGCCCATTGCTCAACCCAGGTGGGGGGGGCCAGGTCCTTCGAGCGCCGGCTTTGCCGGCGCAACCCTCGGGGGAGGTTCGGAAGGGGGGCATGCCCCCCTCCGAGCAATCAATGCCCCGAGTGACGGGAAGTCAACTGATTGCCAGAGCCCTCAAGCTGGAGGGTGTGAATACCATCTTCACGCTGGCCGGTGACCATATCCTTCCGGTTCTGGACGTGATGGCAGACCAGGACTTCCGCTTCATCGACACCCGGCACGAGCAGGCGGCGGTCCACATGGCCGATGCCTGGGGTCGAATCACCGGGCAGGTCGGCGTCTCGATGTATACCACACCGGGTTTTGCCAACGCGATCCCAGGCCTCGCCAACGCCATGCACAGCGAGGGCCCCCTTCTCTCCATCGCCGGCTGCGCCGATCTGGCCGACCTGGGTCGGGGCGCCCAGCAGGAGATTGAGCAGGTGGGCATGGCCGCCCCCGTGACCAAAGGCGCGTTCATGGTCCACGACGCCCGCAGGATCCCTGACTCCATCGCCCGCGCGCTACGGCTGGCCTTCAGTGGTCGCCGTGGCCCCGTCCACCTGACGATCCCGATCGATGTTCAGGATCAGGAGGTGGACGAAGAGGAGGTCGCGTTCTACAGCCCAAGCGAATCCCGGCCGAGTGAATCGATGCTGGCCAATCCGGAGCTGGTGCGCCAGGCGATCGCGCTCTTGCGCCAGGCCCGGCGCCCCCTCGTCCTTGCCGGGAACGCCGCGGGGTACGCCCTCTCCGGCGACGCGTTGCAGCGCTTCATCGAAACGACTCGCTTGCCGGTGTTCACCGAGGAGCAGGCCCGGGGGTTGATTGCTGACGACCATCCCTACGCCTTCGGGTTCTTCGAGCGGGCCTTGAACCGGGCCGCTGGCAAGGTGCGGGACGCCGATCTCGTGATGCTGTTGGGTCGCAAACAGGACTTCACCATCGGCTTCTGCCGGCCGCCCAGCATCGCCGCCGATGCCAAGATCATTCAGATCGACCCATCCCCTGCCGAGATCGGCCGTAACCGTGGAGTCGCCGTCGGCATGATCGGCGATGTGACCGGCGTCCTTGAACAGTTGACGGACGAAGCCAGCGCCTCTATCTGGAAGGAGCTGCCCTGGCTGGACGAGCTCCGTGCGGTCCGGGCGGCCCAGGCGGACTGGGCCAGAGAACTGGCCCGTCCCGTGAGCCCGATGCACGCCATGTTCGTTCACAAGACGCTCCTCTCTCACCTGCGCCCCGACGACTGCCTTGTGTTCGACGGCGGCGACTTCTGCCATTTCGGACGTTCGCTCCTGCCCGCTCGGCAACCCAAGCGCTGGCTCTATGTCTCCAGCCTGGGGATGTTGGGCTCCTCGGTCCCGACGGCCCTCGCGGCCAAGCTCGCGTACCCCGATTCCCGAGTGATCATGCTCACCGGCGATGGGGCATTCGGCTTCAACAGCATGGAGTTTGACACCGCGGTGCGCCACAACCTGAAGATCGTCGCGATCTTAGGGAATGACTCGGCGTGGGGCATCGACCGACAGATCCAACTTGGCCTGTATGGGCGCCCGGTGGCCACCGAGCTGGTTCAAACGCGTTACGAACAGGTGGTCCAAGGGCTGGGCGGCTACGGCGAGTTTGTGGAGCGGCCCGAGGATCTGGAGCCGGCGTTAGGAAGGGCCTTCGCTTCGGGACGGCCCGCGCTCGTGAACGTCGTCGTGCAGCGGGCCCGGAGCCCTCGGGCCGAAGCTGCCATCGCACGGCGTCAAGCTGCCGCCCGCAAGTAGTCTCGCATTGGGATGACCGGTCTCTAAGAGGAGGAGGACGATGATGCAAGCGAAGAGAGACGGGTCGAGAGTCCGTTCGGCGTTGGCCGCCTTCCTGGCAGTCTCACTGATGGCCGGGGCGAGCTGGGCCCAGGACTCAAGGCTCGCTGAGGCGCGGCGGGAAGGGAAAATCGTCTGGTACACCGGGGCCGCCCTCCCCGTCGCCGAGCGGGTCGCCAAGCTCTTCGAGCAAGCCCATCCCGGGATCAAGGTGGAGGTGCACCGCTCCGGCTCGGAGCGGATCCTCCAGCGCATTATGCAGGAGGCGGCGGCCGGGATCAAGAACGCTGATGTGTTTAACTCCTCTGATGCGGGCCATTACGTCTTCTTGAAGAAGAAAGGCTTCCTGGCCAAATACACTCCTGGTGGGGCCGAGCGCTTTCCCACGGGTTTTCAGGATCCCGATGGAATCAGCTTCGGCTGGCGGGCATTTCCAATCGTGATCCAGTACAATTCGAAGCTCCTCACAAGCGGCGAGGCGCCGAAGAGCTGGAAGGACCTCCTCGATCCGAAGTGGAAAGGGAAGCTCGTCACCGCCCACCCCGCGTACAGCGGGAGCATCGCCACCTACGTGCTGGCGTTGGTGAACCTGTACGGGTGGGACTATTTCAAGCAGTTGGCTGAGAACAAGCCGTTGCTGGTCCAATCGGTTCACGATCCTGCCCAGGTGGTTGCTTCAGGAGAGCGAATCGTCGGCGCCAACGGGGCGGAATACTTCCTCTACACCCAGCGGAAGAAGGGGAACCCGATCGGAATTGTCTATCCGCAGGACGGCGCCCCGCTGGTCGTCTCACCAACCGCCGTCATGAGCTTTGCCCCTCATCCCGCGGCCGCGAGAACCTTCACCGACTTTATCTTCACTAAAGAGGTCCAGCAATACCTGGCGGACAGCGAAGGGCTCTATGTCCCGCACCCCGAGGTAACGTACCCCGCCGACAAGCCCAGGCTGTCCGACGTCAAACTCCTCACCGTGGACCCGGAGGAGCTAGAGCGCCGAACCGAAGAGATCAAGAAGCGCTTCGTGGAACTCTTCGGCGCATGAATCAGCGTTCAGCAATCAGCGCTCAGTTTCGAAATGAATAACTTATGTCCGTCAAACTGAAGGCTGACCGGCTGATGGCTGATCGCTTTAGGGGGATCGACCGCTCCCTCCCGATCTGGGTCGCGGCGGCGGCAGCCCTCGCCTTGCTGATCCTCCTTCCCCTCGGCTGGCTGGCCTACGTGAGCGTAACCAGCGAAGGTGGCGCGACGTTTGTCCACTACCAGAAGGTGTTCACCGACCCGCACTTCCAGAAGGCGCTCTGGAACACAGTCGTCCTCGCCTTCTGGGTCGGGCTGGCCTCGCTGGCGATCGGCGCCCCCATGGCCTGGCTCTCGGCGCGAACGGACCTGCCTGGAAAACGGCTGATCCGTGGCCTCATGATGGCCTCGTTCGTGACCCCGCCGTTCCTTGGAGCGTTCGCCTGGGTCATGCTCGCAGGACCCAACGCCGGCTTCCTCAACAAGGCTTACCGCAGCCTCACCGGTGCCGAAGACCCCCTCGTCAACATCTTCAGCATGCCGGGGCTCATTTTCGTCGTGGCCATCTACACCTTCCCCTACGTCTTTATCATGATCGCGAATACGCTGGAGCTGATCGCCTCCGACCTGGAGGAGGCGGCGTCCATCTTGGGGGCTGGCCGCCTCCAGGTGGCCCTGACGGTGACGCTCCCGATGGTCGCGCCCGCGATCTTGAGCGGCTTTATCTTAGCGGTCCTCCAGGCCCTGGCCCTGTTCGGCTCACCGGCCATCCTGGCGCTTCCTGCTGGATTTCACACCATCACCACCCAGATCTGGGCCCTCTTCCACTACCCGCCGAAGCCGGAGATGGCCGCGGCCTTTTCGATTCCCCTCCTCCTGGCGACGGCGCTCCTCCTCCTCGTGCAGAAAAAGCTCCTCGGGCGGCGCGGCTACGCCTCGGTGGGCGGCAAGGGCGGCCAGCGGCGGCAGATCCCGCTCGGAGTCTGGCGCTACCCGGCGCTCCTCGGCTGCCTCCTCGTCATGGCGTGCTCCATCTTTCTGCCGTACGGCATTCTCGCGAAGGCCGCCCTCTCCCGCGCGTGGGCCCAGCCCATGACCTGGGAAAACGTGACGCTGGGGAACTTCTGGTTCACGTTCTTTCAATACAGCTCTACTCAATCCGCGATCGTGAATACTCTCGAGCTGGGGATCATCACGGCCTGTGTCGGGGCGGGGCTCGTCGCGCTCCTCGCCTACATCGTCAACCGGAAGATCATCGTGGGGCACCAGGTCCTGGCCTTTCTGGCCCTGGCCCCGATCGTCATCCCCGGCATCGTCCTTGCCGTGGGGATCTTCATCGCGTACACAAAGCCGCCGTTAATGCTCTACGGCAGTCTCTGGATCCTGTTCGTCGCGTATCTCACCAAGGAGATGCCTGTGGGCTACTCCCAGTCTGACGCCACCTTCCGGGGAATCCACCCCGAGTTGGAGGAGGCGGGGCGCATCCTGGGAGCGGGGCGCCTCCGCGTCCTCCGCGAGATCACGGCCCCGCTGGCCCGAAGTGGGATCATCGCCACGTGGTGCTTCATCTTCATCGGCGTCATTCGCGAGCTCTCGGCCTCGATCATTCTCTTCACGCCGAACACCAAGGTCATGTCGGTGGTCATCTTCGATCTCAAGGAGGAAGGGCAGTTCGGCGCGATCGCCGTCCTGGGCCTCTTCATGCTGGCCATGACCTTCGCCGTCGTTCTTCTGATGCAGACGCTCCTGGGCCGAGATTTTCTGGGAGCCAAGGAGTGATTCAGGTTTCGGCAGGGAATCTACTCGCTCGTTTTCTGAAGCTATCAAAAAGTCGATCTTCCTCAGGAAAGTTTCGGGGTAGACTGGTTAAAGACCTACATGAAGAATGGGGGACGTTCGTCGAGGAAGTCGAGGCATGAAAGCAAACGTCCGCACTGACTACGAAAAGACCGCCGGGTTCTGCCAGCGCTGGAAGATTACTGAGCTGTCCTTCTTCGGCTCTGTCCTGCGGGACAACTTCCGCCCAGACAGCGACGTGGATATTCTCGTCACTTTCGCCCCGGATGCGAACTGGAGTCTGTTTGACCATGTCCACATGGAAGAAGAGCTATCTAACATGCTCGGGCGGAAGGTTGATTTGGTCACCCGACGGGCGATTGAGCGAGGAAGAGTTCGAGGAGACCAAGAGCGTGATCGGGGGCCTGGCCCACCCTGCCTGGAAAGAGGGGGTCGTTCTCTACGAGAGCTCCTGCGCAGATGGACTGCGTGAAGTTGGTTCGAGGATCTGATTACAGGGGGCCATGATCATGTTGGAATGGCTGAAAACCCTATTCAAACCGCCGGAGCTCGGGGAGCAGGCACAGAGGATTCGCGCGTTCAGCTCCGCCGATCAGCCAATCACCCGGGACGGCGTGGCCGTAGAGCAGAATGGCTGGCGCATTGACTCCCGTGAAGCGCGAACAGTCCGTCTTTTTGAAGTGGCCGACCCCGGAGCCGAGGAGTGCGTTGTGACCTACCGTGTACAGATGAAAACGGAGAACGTGCAGGGCCGGGCCTACCTGGAAATGTGGTGCCAATTGCCGGGAGGGGGCGACTACTTCTCCAAGGGGTTTCACCACGCGGTGAAGGGAACCAACGAATGGGCCTCGTATGAGACCCCGTTCTTCTTGAAAAAGGGACAACGCCCCGATTTGATCAAGCTGAATATGGTGGTGGAGGGAGCTGGAACGGTTTGGTTGAAGGATATCGAATTGCTCCAAACCCCTCTCAAGTGATCTCTCCGTGATAACTTCACCGTCGGCGGATTCACGGGCGTTTCGGGAATTTGAACATCGCGGATGGCAGAGTGTCGTCGCCCAGTACGACACCGCGTTTGGCGAGCTAACCGGTCAAGCCATCGCGCCGCTTCTGGACATCGTCAATGCCGGGAGAAACACGCGCTTGCTTGATGTCGCCACCGGCCCGGGCTACGTCGCCGCGGCAGCGGCGAGACGGGGAGCCGCCGCAGTCGGCATCGATTTTTCGGCGCCGATGGTGGCCGAAGCCCGGAGAAGGCACCCAGATATTGAGTTTCGGGAAGGGGACGCTGAAGCCTTGCCCTTCCCGGAGGGCAGCTTTGACGCGGTGGTGATGAATTTTGGCATATTGCACCTGGGGCGGCCTGACCAGGCATTGGTCGAGGCCCATCGCGTCCTTCGCCCGGGAGCACGAATCGCGTTTACGGTGTGGGCGAAGCCGGAGGAGACCGCGGGATTTAACATCACGCTCGACGCGATTCAGACCCACGGCGCCATGAACGTCCCTCTGCCCCAGGGGCCCCCCTTTTTCCGTTTCAGCGACCCAGAGGAGTCCCGTCGAACGTTGCTTGAGATCGGGTTTGTGAGCCCTCTGATCACAAAGGTTCCTCAGATCTGGCGACTCCCCTCTCCGGAGGCCCTCTTCGAGGCTATGCAAGGAGCCACGGTCCGGACCGCGGGCCTGCTTCGCGGGCAAACACCTCAGGCGCTGAACGCCATCCGCGCGGCCATGAAGAATGCAGCCGGTGCCTATGAAAAAGATGGCGTGATCGAACTTCCCATGCCCGCAGTCCTGGCATCCGCCACAAAGTCGACGTGATCGACGGGAGCCTCCGATGCCCGGCGTGACGATCAAGGGCCTGACGAAGCGATTCGGGGAGATCGCGGCGGTTGAAGGGCTCCACTTCCAGGTAAAGCCGGGGGAGCTGGTCTCACTGCTCGGGCCGTCAGGGTGCGGGAAGACGACGACCCTCCGCCTCGTGGCGGGCTTCCTCAGGCCCGAAGCTGGAGAGATCTGGGTAGGCGACCGCTGTCTCTCCTCGCCGACCACGGTCGTCCCGCCGGAGCGGCGACGGATGGCGATGATCTTCCAGAGCTACGCCCTCTGGCCGCACATGACGGTGGCGGGCAACGTTGCTTACGGTCTCCGCTTCAAGAAGAGGGTCTCCAAGGCCGACCGTGAGCGGCGGGTCAGGGAGATTCTCAAGGTGGTGCAGCTCGAGGGCTTCGAAGCCCGCTACCCGGGGGAACTCTCCGGCGGACAGCAGCAGCGGGTGGCGGTCGCCAGGGCGCTCGTGGTGGAGCCAGAGATTCTCCTCCTTGATGAGCCGCTGAGCAATCTCGACGCGAGCCTCCGGGAAGAGATGCGCTTCGAAATCCGGCGGCTCCACGAGGCGTTCGGGATCACCACCCTCTACGTGACTCACGACCAGGCGGAGGCGATGGTCATCTCGGACCGAATCGCGGTCCTCCACAGGGGGCGAGTGGTCCAGGCGGGGACGGCGGCGGAGCTGTTCGAGCAGCCCAAGACACGCTTTGTCGCCGAGTTCATCGGAAAGACGAATCTGGTGGATGGCGTGGCGGCGGGATCGGACATCGTCACGCGAGGCAGCCTCCGCCTCCGAGTGGCCTCGGCCGACCTGACGCCCGGAGCCGTGGTGACCGTCTCCATTCGTCCCCACGAGATCGAAGTTGTCACGGATCATCCGGGCCGAGTCCTCTCCGGAGGGGAGAATCTCTTGAGGGGAATCATCCACCGGGTCCACTATCTGGGGGACGGGATCGACTGCCAGGTTCACCTCGAGGGGAATGATGTTATCCTCCGTGTGACAGCCCCGCCGTCGCTACGCTTACGCTCGGGGGAGCCAGTGATCCTGGCCGTGGCGCCGGCCGCGTGTGTTCCTTTGACCGAAGGAGGAGAGTGAATGGGGGCAGTCCTGTGCGGGCTGGTGATCATTCTCCTCGTCGTCCCGGCGGCGGCCGAGGTCGTCGTCCCCCCTGGATTTACGGTTCAGACCTACGTGAGCGGGCAAGGGGCCGATGCCAGGGGAGACTTCGATACCCCAGGCTTCCCGACCTTCATTACTCTAGCGATGGATCACGTCGGCACCCTCTATCTGGCCAGGAGCAGGCTCCGATTTCGAGAGAGCCAGGGCGAGGAGCTGGCGCCCATCTACCGGTTCCCGGTGGGGGGCGCGAGAATGACACCGGAGAACGAACCGCGCTACCTGTACGGGCCGCCGCTTCGGAGCCCCCGCGTGGCCGCGGTCAGCGCCCAGGGAGAGGTGTTTGTCAGCACCTACGACCGTGACCGGAAGATCGGGGCGCTGTACCGGCTGAAGCACGGGCGCGCATCCCTCTTCGCCGGCGGCACTCCACCACCCGCGAGTCCCCCGCTCCTCAGACAGCCGGAAGGAGTCGCTGTTGACCCCTCAGGGAATGTCTACGTCGTGGATGGCGAGCAAGGGACCGTCGTGAAGCTCGACCCAACCGGCAAGGTCCTCGACCCGCGCCATCTAAGCGGTGTCGGGCGGGGGCGGATGCTGACCTTTGACCCGAAAGGCCGCCTTTGGATCGGAAGCGACGGTCCTCAGGAGGCCTCTTTCCAGGACGCCTCAGGACAGATCTGGAGGGCCGCTGCGGACGGCGCCCTCACCCTGATCCATCAGGGTCCGCTCCCCTCCGGGATGAGTCTCAGCCCTGGCGGGTTCCTCTTTGTGGGTCAGCGCCGGGCCGGAAAGATTTTTACCCTGACCCCTGAGGGGGCGCGGGTCGAATTCACAGACCTCGCAGAGAACACCATCCTTCGGACCTTGACCTTCGCGCCCGTCACCCCCGAGACGCGGCGGGCCGGGATTGCGGGAGACCTCTTCCTCGCGACGTCTCCGCGAAGTAACTTCGCTGCCGTTGAGGTGGTCCGGGTCACCGGTCCTTTTGACGAGTTTATTCAGAGGCAGAGCCGTTGAAATATAAGAACATCTCCAGTAGGATGACACTAGCGTAGCTGATCCCTGCTCAAGGAGGCATCATGGCCGAGTTCCTTTCCCCCTACCAAGAGTGGCAAAAGGAAGAAGGGATCCCCGTGGTGAAGGGGTTTCATATTCAGGACCTGAAGACCGTCCCGGTTTACCCCTGGCCTCGGAAGGGCGGCAAGGGGGTCTTCATCAACATGGACGGGACCGGCGATTCGAACGACAGCTACATCTGCGAAATCCCTCCCGGTGGCTCCCTCACACCTCAGAAGCACCTTTACGAGGAGGTCATCTACGTGGTCTCGGGGCGGGGGGCGACAACCGTGTGGCACGACGGCGGAGCCAGGCAGACTGTCGAGTGGCAGGCGGGAAGTCTCTTCGCCATCCCGCTGAACGCCTGGCACCAGCACTTCAATGGCTCCGGAAACGCGCCCGCGCGCTACTACGGCGTCACCACGGCCCCGCTGGTCATGAACCTCTTCCATAGTCGCGACTTCGTCTTCAATAACCCCTACGTCTTCACGGATCGCTTCGCGGGCCAGGGTGAGTACTTCAGCGGAAAGGGAAAGTTCCTCGAGACCCGAGTCTGGGAGTCGAACTTCATCCCCGACGTGAAGAGTTTCGAGCTTCAGCCGTGGAAGGAGCGGGGGGCGGGGGGGGTCAACGTCAATTTCGAGCTGGCCGAGAACACGCTGATCGCCCACATCTCTCAGTTCCCCGTGGGGACCTACAAGAAGGCCCACCGGCACGGCCCCGGGGCCCATGTGATCATCCTCTCCGGAAAGGGTTACTCCCTCCTCTGGCCCGACCGGGTCAAGCGCACCCGCGTGGACTGGCAGGAAGGCAGCGTGTTCGTCCCGCCCGACTGCTGGTGGCACCAGCACTTTAACGCCGGCGCCGAGCCAGCGCGCTATCTGGCCATCCGCTGGGGGAGCACCAAGTACAAGATCGACGAGAAGTGGGACCGCCTCGCTCGGGACCGGCGAGAGGGCGGCGATCAGATCGAGTACGACGACGAGGACCCGGAGATCCGAGGGATCTTCGAGGAACAATTGGCCAAGGTCGGCGCAAAGAGCCGCATGGCGGAGGTTGTGGGCAGGTAGTGCATGACCTCCGCCACCCCCACCGCCACGATGACGAGGACCACGAAGGCGATCCCCACGCGGCGCCCGATGAATCCGGTCCCATCTGGGACCAGGAGCGCATCGAGCTCCGGAGCGTGGGGATCGACATCGGCTCCTCCACCTCTCACCTCACCTTCTCCCGATTGACCCTCCGGCGGCTGGGGTTCGCACTCTCCAGCCGCTTTGCCGTCGTCAGGCGAGAAATCATCCACCAGTCTTCGATCCTCCTCACCCCCTACCGGGATCCGGTCACCATTGATACCGAGCGACTCGGAGCGTTCATTCACGACGCCTACGTCGCGGCAGGCGTCCGCCCCGAGGCCATTGATACGGGCGCAGTCGTCGTGACGGGCGAGGCCGCCAAGAAAGAGAATGCCGAGGCCATCTCGTCTCTCTTTGCCCGAGAGTCGGGAAAGTTTGTCTGCGCGGTGGCCGGGCCCGTCTTGGAGGCGATCATGGCCGCCCATGGCGCCGGGGCCGTGGAGCGCTCCCGCGAGAAGGGGCCGGTCCTCAACGTGGACATCGGCGGAGGGACGACTAAATTCGCGCTCTGCCGCGACGGGGAAGTGGTCGATACCGCGGTCGTCAACGTCGGAGGCCGGCTCGTGGCCCACGACGCCGGAGGGAAGATTACGCGGCTTGAAGAGCCCGCGCAGTGGATTGCCGAGTCAACGGGACTGCCCCTCGAAGTGGGGATCACGCTCACCGATGACGGGAGGAGGGCGCTAGTAGAGGGCATGGTAGAAAGTTTCTTCGAGCTTCTCGACCGAAGGCCCCTCTCTCCTCTCACCCGGCGCCTCATGCACACTCCCCCTCTCAGCAATACGGGTCCCATCCGAGCGTTGTCTTTCTCGGGCGGGGTCTCAGAGTATCTCTACGGAGATGAGACGCGGGAGTTTGGTGACCTCGGAAAGGCCCTGGCTGAGGCGATCCGGCGGCGGCTCGAGGGACACCCGCTGGGAGCCCTCTTTGTCCGTCCGACGGAAGGGATCCGGGCCACGGTGATTGGGGCTGCGCAGTACACCGTCCAGGTGAGCGGGAACACGATCTTCTGCTCTCGAGCTGACCTCCTCCCCGCCCGGAACCTACCGGTGGTGGCCCCGCGCCTCTCGCTCCCTCTCACCCCCGAGCGAGTTGCGACTGCCGTTCGCCAAGCGCTGGATCACCATGAGCTGGCCGACGGCCCGCTGGCTTTCGCGATCCGCTGGCCGTTTGGACCCGACCATGCGAGCCTGGCCGCCTTCGGCCGGGGCCTCTTGGCGGCCCTGGACCAGCGCCCGCCGCATCCGATCGCGGTCGTGTTCGACACGGACATCGCTCGCCTGGTCGGCCAGCTCCTCGCCGAGGAGCTGGGCACGAAGCGTGACATCATCGCTCTCGACGGCCTCGAGCTCGCCCCCTTCGACTATATTGACCTCGGCGAGTTGCTCCGCCCCGCGGGGGTCGTCCCGGTCGTCATCAAGTCTCTGGTCTTCCGCCCCTCACCCGGAGACGGCGCATCGAGGTCCGGGACAAGGGGAAGCGAACGTTGAACGACGTCATCCTATTGACGGGATGCGCTGGCTTCATCGGCGCCAAGGTCACGGAGCTCCTCCTGGCCGATGGTCATACCGTGATCGGCATCGACAACCTCAACGACGCCTACGACGTGCGGCTCAAGCACTGGCGGCTCAGTCACCTCGGAAACCATCCACAATTCCACTTCAACAATCTTGATATCACTCTCCGTGCGCCCTTGACCGAACTGTTCCGATCGGGACAAAACACTCGAGGCGGAATTGCCGCCATCATCAACCTGGCCGCTCGGGCCGGCGTGCGCCAATCAGTCGAGAATCCCTGGGTCTACTATGAGACGAACGTCGTTGGCACGTTGAACCTCCTGGAACTCAGCCGGGAGTTCGGAGTGAGAAAGTTTGTGCTCGCTTCGACGTCCAGCCTCTACGGCCAGGACAACCCCTTGCCCTATCGGGAAGATGCCAACACGGATCGGCCGCTCTCGCCGTATGCGGCTTCAAAAAAGGCGGCGGAGGCGCTGTGTTATACCTATCACTACCTCTACGGGATCGATACGACGGTCCTCAGATACTTCACGGTCTATGGCCCGGCGGGGCGGCCCGATATGAGCCTGTTCCGGTTCGTTCAGTGGATCAGCGAGGGGCGACCCGTAACGATCTATGGTGACGGGCAGCAGTCGCGCGACTTCACCTACGTCGACGACATCGCCCGCGGGACCGTCGCCGGTCTCAAACCGTTCGGCCATGAGGTCATCAACCTTGGGTCCGACACGCCGGTCGTCCTCATGGACGCGGTGCGGCTGATCGAGAAGTTGACAGGGAACGGAGCGGATCTGGCGTTCGCGCCTCGTCACCCCGCGGACGTGTTGGCGACCTGGGCGGACATCTCGAAGGCGGAGCGGCTCCTCGACTGGCGACCCCAATCGAACTTCCGCGAGGGGGTCGCGGCGCTCGTCTCCTGGTACCAGGCGAACCGCGCGTGGGCGAAGGACGTGAAGACGGACTGAGGCGGAAGTGGCCGGTCGGCTCAGGCCTTCAGGACTTTCTCCCGCCCCTCGGTGACTCCCCGCGTGGCGTTCCGCGTGTCCACCACGAGGGGGGCGTACTTCACCACCATTTCGTAGTTCACGCCGAGGTGGTCGGTCACGATCACGACCGCATCCGTTTTGCTCACCACTTCCTTCGTGAGGGGCTGGGACACCAAGTCAAACTGATACTTCCGGAACCGTCCCAGCCGTTTCACGTACGGATCGTGGTAGCTCACCTCCGCCCCGGCCCGACGCAGCAGCCAGAGGATCCGTAGTGCTGGCGACTCCCGCGTGTCGGAGGTCCCCCGCTTATAGGCGACCCCCAATATCAAGATCCGTGCTCCTTTCAGGGCCACCTGTTTCTGGTTGAGCCCTTCCTGGAGCCGCCCCACAACGTATTCCGGCATCGAGGTATTGACCTCGCCGGCCAGCTCGATGAACCGCGTGTGGAAATCGTACTGGCGGGCCTTCCACGTAAGGTAGAAGGGGTCGATGGGAATACAGTGCCCGCCGAGTCCCGGCCCGGGGTAGAAGGGCATGAACCCGAACGGCTTGGTCGCTGCGGCCTCGATCACCTCCCACACATCCAGCCCCATCCGCTCGAAGCACACCTTCAGCTCGTTCACCAGGGCGATGTTCACCGCACGGTAGGTGTTCTCGAGAATCTTCGTGGCTTCAGCCACGCGCGTGCTCGAAACCGGGATGACCTTTTCGACCACGGGCCGGTACAGTAGCTCCATTAGCTCCAGACAGGTGGCTGTGCATCCGGCGACCAGCTTGGGCGTGTTCTGAAGTGAAAAGTGCGCGCTTCCCGGGTCCTCCCGTTCTGGCGAGTACCCGACGGCGATGTCCCTTCCCACCACGAGGCCCGTGGCCTCCAACGCGGGGCGCACGACTTCCTCGGTCGTTCCCGGGTACGTCGTGCTCACGAGCACGATCATCTGCCCCGGGCGCAAGAACGGGACCAGCGTCTTGACCGTCGCCGTGATGGCAGAGAGATCCGGCTCCCGGTGCTCCGTCAACGGGGTCGGCACGCAAATAATCACCGCATCACACTCTCGCAGCCTCGAAGAATCGGCGGTGGCGGAGAGCCGTCCAGAGTTTACGAGGCGTGCAACCTGTTCGGACGGAATGTCTATCAGATAGGATTCTCCCCTGGCGAGAGTTTCCGTCTTCGAGCGATCGATATCAAACCCGAGAACAGAGAACCCGGCCTCGGCAAAGGCCAGGGCCTGCGGGAGTCCCACGTAGCCTAATCCGATGACTCCCACAACCGTATTGTGACCCGCTAGCCGCTCTCGCAGTTCGCTCAATGACCCCATAACCACAAAATATCACATTCCTCCTCCATCACGCACCTGCCCCGAAAGAACTTGCTGAGGAGACTAAGAAATGTCAGTTCGAAGAACAAATCTGCCACTTTTTTGCATTTTTCTAGATTGGCTAATGGCCGCGGGCGTCACGGCCGGGGATATCGAAGGCACGACGGGAAAGTAAATCCAGGTAAATAAAAGGATTTACTCCGCTGCGACTACCAGCCCGCTGAAACGCTGAAACTGGCACAATTCTTGTAGCTATATAAAACTAAAATCTAAACCACAAAGCTCTCCTCGATAACGGCAAACCACCCGCGAGGCTGGGACGCAAAGCCACGGGTCAGGTCGTAAACGCCTGACGGCCGGACTGCCAAAAGGAGAGGGGGGCCAAGTAAGGAGGGTCGTCCGTTTTGGTCTCCCTCTTGGAAGTCGCTTTTCGCTTCTGCTCCCGTTCCTTACTGACTGTTCTCATCATCTCGTTGCTCCTCCTTAGTGTCGCGTGTACGTCTCTTCATGCGTACCGCACGGAATCCGTGCTCCTTCACAGCACCTTCACCGTCATCGAGAATTATTCAACGTCGGAGATCCATCCCACTGAGGTCGATCTTCTCCTCCTTCAAGTCGCTCAGATCCTGGGAGTGGAACTGGACCCGGCGGTCCCAAAGCCTCGAATCGTGGTGATCAGCCCCGATCGCATCGATCGCCTCTACAGCAGCAGTTCGGTTGCGTTCTCCGGGCACGCAAGAGCCGAGGCGCTCTACTTCCCCGGGGCCAATCTGGTCCTGATCCCCTACTTCGACCGAACCATCCTTGGCCACGAGCTGGCCCATTACATCACCGATCATTACCTCAAGACCCCCCGCCCGGAATGGGAAGAGATCGCTCATATCGTCGAGTGGAAGCTGCTCATGACGAAGCCACTCGCCACCGGAACCCCGTGATGTCAGACGGCGCGATCGAGGCGCGCGCGCAGCCGTTCGGTCCGTGAGTGCGGTGTCGGAGACCTAAACCCCAAACGTAAAGGGACGTCGGTCGAAACCATGAACGTCTAGGACGAAGACCTCTTTCCGATAAGGGCAAACCAGCCGCAAGGCTGGGGCGCAAAGCCGCGGGTCGGGGTCGCTCAGACCCTTGACAGCCGGGCTACCGAAGAAGAGGAGCCCACTGCTCCTCGTGGAGAGAGTTCACACAAGGAGGAGCGGCAGTGAGAATGTCCCATACCCTTCGATCACTCGCAGTCATCTTCACCCACTTCCTCGCTTTGATGGTCGCTGTCGGTTTTCTCCCGTCGATCCCCGACCCCGCATCCGCCGCACTTCCTGATCTGACCGTGCAGAGCTTTTCGGTGAAACCGCGCGAGGTGAAGGCCGGCGGTCTACTCACGATAAGTGTTACGGTCAAAAATGCCGGAACGAAGAGCGCGCCGAGTTCCTGGGTTGCCCTCTTTGGAACCACAGAAGCCGCCAGAGACCTGATCAGCGCGATGGGGCCAGTCTCCTTGAACGGGGGTCCACTCGCCCGCAACGCGACGGCCACGGTGATCTTCAGGATTACCGTCCCCTCCGTGACGCCGGGAGTGTACGCGATCTATGCCAAGGTCGACCCCGAGCGGCTGGTGTCCGAGTCACGCGAAAGCAACAATGTCATCGCCTTAGGAAAGGTCACGCTGCTTTCTTCATCCCTGGCCGACCTGAGTGTTCCGAGCTTCTCGGTGGCGCCCAGCGCGGTGACGGCGGGCGATGTACTCACGGTAACCGCGACCGTCAAGAATATCGGAACAAAAGACGCGCCGAGTTCGTGGGTTGCCCTCTTTGGGACGACGGCGACCGCCACAGATCTGGCCGAGGCGATGGGGCCAGCTTCCCTAGACGGGGGCCCACTCGCTCCCAATGCGTCGGCCACGGTGACGTTCAGGATTACTGTCCCCGCCCTCACCCCGGGTGAGTACGCGATCTATGCCAAGGTCGACCCGAATCAACTGGTGGCCGAGTCACGCGAGAGCAACAATATCAGCGCCTTCGCACCGGTCACCCTGAATCCTCCCCACCCTCCTCCTCCGCCTCCTACCGCCGGAACCAGTTACTATGTCGCGACCGGCGGAAGTGACGGAAACCCCGGCACGGACACTCTACCGTTCCGGACTATCTCATACGCTGTCAGCCGTCTTGCTCCTGGGGAAACCCTCCTGGTCAAAGGCGGTACCTACGCCGAGTCCCTCGAGGACAATATCCCAGCTGGCACGTCCTGGAGCCAGCCCGTGACCGTCGCGGCGTACCCGGGCCATACCGTGATCCTCCGGCCACCACCCGGGGCGGATTTCGTCCTCCACTTTCAGGCACCGCAAGCCTACATCGTGGTGGACGGGCTCATTCTAGACGGCTCAAACGTCACTTACGACGTCGTGAAGATCACCGAGGCTCCGGACGGAACGCCCGCGCACCACATCCGCCTTCAGAACTGCGAAGTGAAGAACTCTCGGACCGGCCACGGGATTCTCATCGCCGACGGTGACGGGTATAATGAAATCCTTTCTTGTAGCATTCACCATAATGGCAATCAGTATGACGGCGGGTCTGCAAACCATGGAATATATGTCCATGGGAACTATAACCTCATCGAAGGAAATGACATATACGAACACCGCCATGGTTACGGCATTCATCTGTTTAACGGCGCCCAGAGCATCAATGTGATCCGACGAAACCTCATCCACGACACCGCAGATGGTATGGACATCCACGGTGACGGCAACCTCGTGGCGCTCAACCTCATATGGAATTGCGGCATCGCGATCAATCTCGGCGCCAGCGGCGCCGTGCAGGGGGGGAACGAAATTGTCCAGAACACGATGTATCGCTGTGAGGCCGGTGTCGCCGTGCGGGAAGGAGTTCCGTCGGCGAAGATTGTGAATAACATCGTGCAGGCTAGCTCTGGATATCCTGCGAACAGCATCCTGGACCACGGGGGAATTAACACGCAGATTGAACACAACGTCCTGGACCGCTCTGTGTACAAGTCAGACTATTCTGTGCCTCTGGCGGGGACTAACCGCTACAATGCAGACGCCCTGCTCGTCAATCCCGGAGGCTTCGACTTTCATCTCCAGTCGGCCAGTCCGGCTAGAGGCGCAGGGATGGCCCTCCCTGACGTGCCGACCGACTTTGATGAATTCACATGGGGAGATCCGCGCTCAAGCGGGGCGTTCCGATAGCCAACCTCGGGCGGATCATACAGGGTCTCGTACAGGAGAATTTCAGGGTCTCCAATCGCCATCGAGGAAGACCCGACACCAGATCTCAAAATTAAGAAGCGTCCAGATCTGCATAAAGCGCTCCGAGTCGCCGGCCAAGTAGCGTTCCCAGAGGCGTTGGACATTTCGGTAGTTGAAAAACCCGCGCTGGGTGGTCCGGGGCCCTAGGAGGGCCTCGGTCGCCATCTCCCGCAGCTCGATCCGGAACCATCGGTCCAGGGGCAGCACGAAGCCGTGCTTGGGACGGCGAATAATCTCTTCCGCCACGAAACCAGAGGCCACCCGCTTGAGAAGATACTTGCCCCCACCGTGCCACTTGAGTGTTGAAGGCATGGCGGCGAGAAGCTCGACAATACGATGGTCAAGAAACGGCGCCCGGGCCTCGAGACCGACGCTCATGCTCATCTTGTCCACCTTCATCAGTAAGTCCTCAGGAAGCCACGTGGAGAGATCCGCAATCAGGTAGCGGTTCAGAGGGTCGAGGCTCTGGCTTCTCTGAAAGACCCTGGCGAAGTTAGGCTGTTCGCCTACGGTTCCGAGCTCGGCCCTGAAGCTCTCGGACAAGAGAGGATCGAGCTGGTCCGACCTAAAGACGGACTTGATGAAAAGGTAACTCTCCTCGATTCCCAGAGTTCCTGCCTTGAGCGCCTTGGCGATTTTCGGGGGCGCTAGGTGCGCGCCCACGCGATCCAGCCACTGTCGAAGGGTCACCGGAAGCCGTTGGTAACGCTCCAGCAGGCTGGGGACTCGGTAGTGATCGTATCCGGCGAAGAGTTCGTCAGCCCCCTCTCCGGTCAAGACCACCTTGACATGCTGGCGGGCGAACTCCGACAGGATGAAGGTGGGAATGGCCGCATAGTCGGCTACGGGCTCGTCAAGATGGTAGACGGTCTTGGCAAGCAGCCGTTCTACATCCACTGACCCCACCAGTAGGGTGTAGTGCTCCGTCCCGAACTGCTGCGCGGCCGTTTCCGCGTGCCGGGTTTCGTCGAAAGCCCCGGGCACCCGGAATCCCACAGTGAACGTCTTTACCGGCCGATCCAACAGTCCCGCCATCAAGCCCACGATGGTGCTAGAATCAACTCCGCCACTGAGAAACGCCCCTAGGGGGACATCGCTCAAAAGCCGTCGTCGCACGGAGTCACGGAGGAGCTCGTCCAGTTCGGCCAGGTAATCCTGCTCCGAGCGCCCACCGTGATCCTTTACCGGAATCTCCCAGTATCGCCGCGTAGAGATCCCATCCTCGCTCACCACCAGCATCGTGCCGGGTTCCAGGCGAAAGATATCCCGGAACACGGTCTCATGCCGAGGATTGTACTGGAACCTCAGGTAGTCGTAGATCGCCTCGAGGCGAAGAGCGCGGTTGACCGAAGGATCCTTGAGAATCGCTTTGATCTCAGAGGCGAACAAGAGACGCCCGTTCCCCACCGTGTAGTAGAGCGGCTTCTCGCCCAGGCGATCTCGACAGAGCAGCAAACACCGTCGGCGGTCGTCCCACAGGGCAAAGGCGAACATCCCATTGAGGCGGTGAACGAGCCCATCGCCCTCCTCCTCGTACAGATGCACGAGGATCTCTGTATCGGTGCTCGTCCGGAACTGATGCCCGCGTCCCCTCAACTCCGCCCGAAGCTCCGGGAAGTTATAGATCTCCCCGTTGAAGACCGTCCAAACCGACCCGTCCTCGTTCGACAGCGGCTGATGTCCGTCGGCCAGCCCAATGATGCTCAGCCTCCGAGCCCCGAGCCCGACCGGGCCGTTGACGTAGATGCCCTCGTCGTCGGGCCCTCGGTGGACGAGAATCGCGTTCACGGCCCGAAGGAGCTCCACGTCCACGGGCCGTTGGTTCTCGAAGTTAAAGATTCCTGAAATTCCGCACATCGGCCTTTGTCTCTACGCCACGACGTATCGGTCTGGCTCGGCTCGGGAAGGTTTGGTAAGCTGTCGGGCGGGCATGAAGCAGAAACAACTCGGACAGACGGGCACGATGATTCCCGAGTGTGGGCAGGGTACGTGGCAATACACTGCCAGCTCCGATCTTCTCCGCAGGGGCGTGGAGCTGGGCGCGTGCCTCATCGACACCGCGGAGGCCTATGGCAACGAGGATCTCGTCGGCCGGGCCATCAAGGATCTCCGCGATCGCGTATTCCTCGCGACCAAGGTCTCTCCTCGCCATTTCAGGTACCCGGACGTGCTCAAGTCCGCCGATCGGAGCCTCCATCGCCTCAACACAGACTACATCGACCTGTATCAGCTTCATCGGCCGACCAGCACCGTACCCATCGAGGAGACGATCGCGGCGATGGAGCACCTCGTGGATCTCGGGAAGATCCGTTTCATTGGGGTGAGCAACTTCACCGTCTCCGAGCTCAAGAGGGCACAGGTCACGGCGAGAAAATACCGGATCGTCTGCAATCAAGTGCGTTACAACCTGGTCGATCGCCGCGCCGAATTCGCCATCTTGCCTTTCTGCCAACAACAGGACATCACGGTGATCGCCTATAGTCCGCTCGCTCAGGGGGTCCAAAACCTGCTCGCCCGGGACCCTCGCCGGGTTCTTGAGCAAGTCGCTGCGATGACGGGACGCACCGTGGCCCAGGTGGCGCTCAACTGGTGCCTCATCAAAGACCGCGTGGTCGTCATCCCCAAGGCGAGCTCGGCGGAACATCTGGTGGAAAATTTCGGAGCCTCAGGGTGGTCCCTGACCCCCGACCAAATCCGAATCCTAGACCGGCACATTCGCTATCGGCCGCACTATCCCCTTGAAACCATATTTCGGCGCTTCGCCCGTAACCTGCTCGACAGGATCCGTCGGGTCTAGCAGGACTACGCCCCACACTACTTCCTTCCGTCTTGACAGACCATCGAAGGCCACCCCCCGACATCTGCCGGGCGATCGATGATCTGCCCAGTCCCGTTCCTAGCGTCCTCCGCCACCCGTTTATCCACCGCGTCGCGACAGGGTAAGGTGGCGCCTCCTTGGGAGAGGACCGCCTCGAAGGCCGTCAAGGCATCAGTCTCGCTGCTCACCGAGGAGAAATTTCGCTGAGTTGCCACATAATGACGCGTGTTTTCGGGTAGCAAGAGATTTTCAGGGTCAGTCGCGCGCGCACGGTTAGGACTGATGTTGCCAAGAAGATAAAGGGAGAGAGTTCCGCGAAATGTGGCGAGGCTGCGACTCGCCAGAAGGATCTCGGCCCGTCTGTAGCTCTGCTTCCCCCACTTGTAATAATTCCGCACGAAGTCCAGTTGCACCACAGCCGTCGGCGCCGCAGTGTCAATTACCGTCGGGTCCTTGTAATTATAAACGACATTGTTGATGAACTCGTACTGGTTCGCGACGTTGTCTCGCCCCGCGCGAATCCAGGGGTTACGATCGACGTGACTCGCCACCAGCGTGTGGAGGATGGAGATCCGTGTCGCCTCCGGGATAAAGAGCCCCTTGCTGTGACAGAACTCTTTGGGATGTCCGGTGCAGTTCAACCCTTCGGTCACGAAGGACCATTGCACCGTCACGTCGGTCCCATAGATCGAGAGGGTCTCGTCCGTACTCCAACTGAGCGAGACGTGATCCAGGACCACGTGTTTCCCCGCCGGCTTGACGGTAATGGCGTCTCCATTCCCGAGATCCGGCACGCCTACCCCCGGCCGAACTCGGAGGTGCCGGATGATGACCTGCTCCGTCTGAATGACGAGAGTGCCGTCCCGAATCGTGATGCCACCCTCAGGCGCGTCGCTGCCGTCGATCGTCACATACGGTTCCCCCACCGTAAGATCGGATCGGAGTCGGATTATCCCAGCGACGGCGAACCGAATCACCCTGGGTCTGGGCTTGTTGACGGCCTCGCGCAGGCTGCCCGGTCCGTCGTTGTTCAGATTCGTCACCGTGAGGATCGCGCCTCCGTAGCCACCGATGGTTCCGGCGCCGAATCCCTCGATGATAAACGGAACGGCGACGTTACGTCTCTCCTCGGCCTTGCTCAGCGGATTCGTTCCCCCGCTCAGGCAGCCCTGCAGAATCAGGAACATCAGAATCCGTAGTAACGCCCGGGCTCGTTGCTCTCGCACGTCTCCTCCTCTCGTTACCGTGGCCGACTGTCTCGATTCACATGGATCTCCGCCCACTGGGGATCGATCGATCGAAGTTTTTCCGCGAGCGCCCTGGAAGCCGCGAAGAGGCAATCCGACGGCCCACGGAAAAAGCCCGCCTCCCTGAGCCCGGCTCGCCAGGCCGGATGACTTTGATTGGAGACGATCAGATCCACGCCCCGGTCCTCCAGGGATCGCGTGGCTGCTCGTAGCACCTGACTCGCGTCCTCCGGCCGCGCCAGGCAGTCCATGATCAGTCCGATCCGCATACTCCCGAAAAAGCCTGCCAACTCGCTCGTTTCTGACACGACCGCCCACCCGAGGACGCGCCCCCGCTCACCCATCTTCAACCGGATGTACTGATCGCTCCCGGGTGGATAGAGAATGTTGAGGACATGTTGATCCCGTACCGCGATTATAGAATAGAAGCGGTGCGTGGCCTTCCATATTTCGTCCGACCAGTCAGAGAATGCCTCCATCGGCTCCGCCGAAGGAGATGGGACCAACTTGTACTTTAAACCGAGGATCGCGCTCGAAGTCCATACGGCGAGCTGCCCCACCCCGGAGAGCGCGACGGCATCCATGGCCAGAGACGCGAGCCGCCCCTTTCTCAACGGCCGGAAATTCCGAAGAAAGCGCGCGGCGTTCCTCACCTTGAAGTAAAACGGGACCGATCGCATGGTCCAGCCCATTGCTCCCAGGATCTTTGCCATGGGCCTGTCATCGCCGCCGATTCCCAGTCCAAAGAGCAGGGGCGATCTCCGCAGCGCGTCCCTTACCAGCTCGATTCCCACCAGGGAAAAGCGCCGATCCACAGCCCCTTCCGAGATCGGACGGGCGAAACTCCCGACGGGCAGAATCTCTCCTCGGAGAGAGACCTCCTGCCAATTCAGGGCGTAGCCGCCCCGGACGTGTGACCCGTCTGTGGCCAGGAAGCGCTCGTGGGCGAACTTCCGGCCGTCCACCTTCGGGAAGGGTGTGGGGGTCGTCTCCAGTTGCCAGAACTCGAACTGACCGCGGGCAGGTCTCATCCGCGTATTGAATTCTCGGACTGCGGGGATCCACTCCTCGGTGTAGGGCCTGATCTCAATCCTCACTGCGCGCTCCACTCGCTACGAAGCTCGCATCGTCATACGCCAGGCTTAGGGCCGACCCACGTTCGAATCTCAGGTTGCGCCGCGAATGATGGGCCCGTGCGTGACGGGCAAGTCTCGCCGTCCAAAAGCCGTCTCCGCACCCCACATCCAGCAGACGCTGCTCGGGTCCTAACTCCAGGAATCTCGTCAAGATCGCCACCTCTTTGGCGCGATCGAGGGAGAGGATGCTACGAACCGGCCGCAGCATTGATCGGGTCATGCGGTCTCGACCGGCGCTGGAAGGCCCGGATCCTGCCCTGCGGTGATCCGCGCCACTTGAGCCACCCAGTTCCTCACGAGCGTCTGCCAGGAGAACTCCCGCTCGGCCAGGAGGCGGGCGACCTGGCTCATCCGCCTCCTGAGATCCGGGGCGTCGGCCAAGTTTTCCATCGCCTTCGCAAGCAGCTCGGGGTTTTCCGGTTCCACCTGGACGCCGCACCCTTCGCGCACCAGAATCTCCGGCGTCTCACCATACCCGGCGTAGACGACCGGCACCCCGCACGCAAGCGGGGGGATCGCCTTCGACAACCGCATCTTCTTGGCCGCCGGCATGTCGCGAAGGACCACCAGGGAGGCGTAGGTGACGGACATCAGTCTGGTCATCTCCTCGAAAGGGGAGTCCCGGAACAGGACATTGTCGAGGTCGGCTTGGCGCGCCATCTCTATGAGGGTCTGGCGCATCGGCCCCTGCCCGACCATGAGAATCACGATCTCCTTGCGGTGCCGGAGCCGCTTCGCGGTCTCGATGATGACCTCCAGGCCCTGGTAATGAGCGTGGGTCCCCGCGTAGGTGAACACCGTCCGACCCGTAACGCCCAGCAGCTCCCCGTATGCCTCGTCTGGAGGAAGCGGACGCAGGACCTTCATATCGGCGCCGTTGGGGAGGAAGCTCATGCGGGCGCGCGGCACGCCGCGATATCGAACGAAGTGATCGACGAAGGCGTGGGTGACCGTGGTGACAGTGAGGGCGTGGCGCATGAGGAAGCTCTCCAGCCGCGCGGCCCGCCGGATCAGGACCCGTAAACCGATCCATCGGGCCTCCTCGGCGATCTCTATCTGTAAGTCCGGCGTGTTGTAGATGTAGGGGATCCCCCGCACCTGCTTGAGGAGCCAGGCAGGGAGGGCGAGGATAATCGGCTGGGCCTCGACGAAGACGAGATCGACTCGACGCGTGAAGAGAAGCGCCAGCCCCGCCATGGCCGTGAACGAAAAGTAGTTCAGGAGCCGCCGAAGACTGCCGCGGCCGGCGGCAGGGTAAAGCCAGACCCGGCGAACCGGGACGCCGTCGATCTCCTCACGGAGCGTGAACTTACCCCGATACTCCGCAAAGATCCGCCCCCGGGGATAGTTAGGCATCCCGGTCAGGACTCTCACCTTCACGCCCATCGCCCGTAGCTCCGTGGCCATGGCCCGCAGTCGGATCTGCGCCGCCCCGGGCTCAGGGTGGTAGTACTGCGTCAGGATCAGGAGCGTCCTGAATGGAAGACCTTGGGTGCTGGGCCGAGAGCCATCGGTCATCAGGAATCGGATGATGACGCGAGGAATCGCACCCCCGGGAACGGACGGCCCAGCCCCGGAGTATGGTATTCCAGATCGTAGATCTCAAGCCCTGACTCAGCCAGAGTGCGCAGACCCTCTTCAGAGAGGACGCGCTTGCAGAGGACCACTCCCTTGGCACCGTCGACGGCCTCCTCAGGAGTCGAAACCAACAGCCGACCCAGGTGGGGGAGGTGGTCCTCAATGTACGCCCGATTCGCCCCGATCAATCTCATCGGATCGAGGTCCGGATCATAGATCCGAAGTTCAAACCCCTTGCCCAGTAGCCGTTCCGCCAGCTCTACGTACGGGCTCTCTCTGAGATCATCGGTCCCGGTCTTGAAGCTCAGACCGAAGACCGCCAGGCGACGCGGGCGGCCCGCCAGGAGGAGCTCCAGCGCCTGCTCGATTCGCCGGTGGTTGCTGACCAGAATGGCTGAAAGGAGCGGGAGCGGCTCGTGCACCGCCTGTCCGAGAGCGACAAGCGCGCGCAGATCCTTCGGCAGGCACGAACCCCCAAAGGCAAACCCCGGGCGCAGGTACGCGGGAGAGATGTTGAGAAGGCTATCGGCCCGAACCAACTCCATCACGACCAGCGGATCGGCCGCCTCCAGGGCGCTCACGGTGGCGATCTCGTTGGCAAAGGCCACCTTCAGCGCATGAAATGCATTGGAGGCGTATTTCACGAGAGAGGCAGTCTCCATGTCGACTCCGAAGCGGGGCGCCTCGATCCCGTCGTAGAGGGCGAGCACCTTCTTTACCGCCACGGGATCGTCCCCCCCCGCGATGATATAGGGCGGGTGACAAAAGTCCCTGACCGCGGTCGTCTCCCTCAGAAACTCCGGGTTGACCACCAGGGGAAGGCGTCCCCGAGGGAGCGCGATCCCTTCCGCCACCTGGCGGAGACTTCTCGCGGGGACCGTAGAGCGTACCGCCACGGGCAATGGTTCCTCACGACTCTGGGATCCGGCCACCAGCTCCTCCAGGACGCGCCTGAGCGGCCTGAGGTCTGCCCCACCTCCCGTCCCACTGGGTGTAGGCACGCACAACATGGCGATGTCGGCGTCTTCGAGTTCTTGCCCGATGTGGTGCGTACCCCGTAGCCGTTCCGAACTGACCCCCTCGGCGATGAGGTCATTGAGTCCCGTCTCCAGCACCGGGCTCTGACCCGCATTGAGTGCCTCGATTTTAGTGGCGTTGGGATCTATTGCCACGACCTGGTGGCCGAGTTGGGCGAGGCACGCCGCTGACACGCACCCCACGTATCCCGCGCCGAAGATCACCACTTTCATCGGCCAAGTCCCTTCTTTCCGTCTCAGGCGGCGAGCCCGAAGACCTCCAGCCACCTGTCGAAGATGAATATCCGGAACAGCATCTGGGCCACCTCTTTCCGCCTCCCCCGGGACTGCCACGTCTCGTGGGCCACGCGCTGGACGTCCTCCCGCTCCACGAATCCCCAGACCGGCCGCTCCTCGTCCTCCAACCACCGCTCAAGCACGGAGCGAAAGGCGTCCACCAGCCACTTCTCCTGCGGCGTCTCGAAACTAAACTTGGTTCGCCGCCAGCGGATCTTGGGGGGGAGCTCACCCTCGAGGCCGAGACGGAGCGGCCACTTCGTCCAACCCCGTTGATAGAGGGTCTCGGAAACGAAGGAGAGGCAAAGCTCGATCAACTCGTGGTCCAAGAACGGGTAGCGGCCCTCCACGGAAAAGGCCATGGAGTTGCGATCCTCCCACTTCAGCAGCCGCGGCAGGATCATGGATCGGATGTCGTAGACCCGGCGCGCCTGGCCGCTTAACTCCATCATCTGTCGGAGGAGCCGCCCCGACTGCCCTGTGAGGGACCCTCGCAGGCGGAGGAGGGGTGGGGCCTCGCGGGCGCGGTAGCGGCGCCACATCACCGGGATCTGATCCCAGAGGGTGGGGTTCCCTCCCCGGAGGAGCGCCCCGACGAAGTGTTTGCCCAGAGAAAGGAGGTGGCCCTGGCGCCCGAGTTCTCTCAGGTGCATGAAGTAGCACTGCCAGTAGCCGGAGAAAAGCTCGTCTCCGCCTTGCCCATTGAGCGTGACGGGGACACTCGCCTCTCGCGTCTTTCGGGCCACGCAATACCCGGCGTACTGCGAGAGGTTCCCGACCGGCTCGTCGTGGATCCACACGAACCGGTCGAGATCCTCCAGACACTCTTTCGGATCGGGGTGCACATAGTGCGGCTCCGCCCGAATGCCGTCGAGGGCCGCCTCTACAAACTCGCTCTCGTCGATGGGCTCGCCCGGAAAGACGGAAGTGAACGTATGGAGCGGATCCCCGTGGGAATTCAGGGCATCGACGAGGACAGCAATGGAGCTGGAGTCCAAGCCACCGCTCAACGCGCAGCCCACCGGGACGTCGCTCCGGAGGTGAAGCCGCACACACTCCTTAAACTTCTCCGCGAAGGATTTGGCCGCCTCCCGTTCATCCGAGATGGTCGCCTGGATTCGCTCGGGATGCCAGAAGGCCTCTGGGGCGGCGGCCCTAAGGGTATCGAGGGAGATCCGGTACCAAGTCCCGGGAGGGACCGGCTGGACGTCGACGAAGAAGGTCCGGGCCTGGTCTTCGTATCCGGTCAGGAGGTACTCCGCCCCGGCCGTCGAATCGACTTGTGGCCGGAAGCCAGGGACCTTCAGGAGCTGCTTGATCTCCGACACCACGGCCACGAGCCCATCCCGCCGCCACGTGTACAGGGGTTTCATCCCCAACCGATCCCGAGAGAGGATGGCCTCTTGGCGCTCGAGGTCGATCAGCACGATCCCCCACATCCCCCGGAAGCGGGAGAAACATGCCGGACCCCACTGGGCGTAAGCCGCCAGGATGACTTCGGTATCGGATGTCGTCCGAAAGATGTGCCCGTGGGACTCCAGCTCCCTCCGGAGCTCCACGTAATTGTAGACCTCGCCGTTATAGACAATCCAGTAGCGATCTCGATACAACATCGGCTGACGCCCCGCGGCGCTCAGATCGAGGATGGAAAGCCGGCGGTGACCAAGCCCCACGGTCCACGCCTCGGGCCGCAAGGAGAGGGCAGGCCGGAGGGCTCCGTTCATCCGGTAGAAGAACTGCGCCCCTTGGTCATCCGGACCCCGGTGGGCGGCCGCATCCCGCATCGCCTCCACGACGGAGGGGGGGCACTCTGTCTGGCTGAGCTTGAAGACAGCAGCGATCCCGCACATGGTCTACGCCCCCACCGCGGCCGCGGGCTCCCGGCCCAGAACCTGCTCATAGATCTCACCGAGGCGGACGGCGATATCGGATGCCGTTAGCCTCTGGAGGCAAACCTGTTCCCGGCCGTTCGACCGCTCACCGGTCCGTAGGATCCCCAAGAGGGCGTGGGCCAGGGCTTCGGCATCATAGGGGCACAGGGCACCTGGCCGGGTGTTGGCCAGGCGCTCGGGAACATCCCCGCACGGCACCGACACGACGGGGAGGTTACACGCCATGGCTTCCTTGACCATGTTGGGCGACCCCTCCTGGAGTGACGTCACGAGCAAACAGTCCGCGGCGTTGAGCATCAGCCGAACGTCTTCACGCGTGGCGTCAGAGGGCATGACGAGCGATACGCGAGGCTCCCGGCGTCTTACGATGTCGACCGCTGCCTCCGCCAGGGCGGGATTCTTCCGCCACCGGTCCTCCCCCCGGCTGGCGTGAAAGAGGACCACCTTTGCCTCCGGATCCCAGCCGAGCGCCAGACGACAGTCGCGGCGGTCCAGCGGTCTAAAGCACTCCGTGTTCACTCCGTTGGGCAAAATGATGGCGCGGTGCTGAAGACGGCGCGGCAAGGCTTCAAAGAGGTTCTGGCTCTTGACGACAATGGCCCGCGCCCGCTCCGCAGCCAAGAGCCCCAGGAGTCTCGCCGCCCGCGTCCGCAGCCTCCACTTCACGGTCGGGATGGGCGTCCCCAGGAGGTCGTCTCCGCAAAAGGAGACCACCAGGGGCAGAGAGCCGGCGACGAAGGCAGCCAGGGCTGCGGTCATCGAGCCGTACTGGGCATGGACCACGCTTGGCTCGACCCGCCTGGCCAGGGTCTGGAGCTTCTTCGCGTTCCGCATCACACCAAACGGGGACGTCCGATCGTCCACAACCCCATAGACCACCAGCCAGCGCTCCCGCTCCATCGACTCCGCCTGGCTCCTGACAAAGGGAAGGGCCACGCGTGCCTCTCCGTCCTCCACGCTCCCCGGGACGACCATCAGCACGACCCCGTTCTGCCCATTCCCTCTCAACCTGGCACCTACTTCCCGTTCTCCTTGACGATCACCCGGGCCAATCCGGCAACGGATCTCAGGTCGTCGATCTTGAGTTCCTCCAATGGGACCCGGACGCCGAACTCCTCTTCAATCCGGAGCAACAGATCGACCAGCGCTAGGGAGTCCATGATCCCCGCTTCGATCAAGTCTGTCTCTACTGATGGGATTTCCACGTTCACTCGCTTGGACACCAGTGCGAGCAGTTGCCTCTCTACGCCATTAAGCGTCTGCATGTCAGACCTGATGTTCGGAGGTCAAAACATCCACAATCACGTATCCCGAAGCCTCACATGTAGTAGATGGACGGTGTATGGTATCCCCCTCTCTGTCTCTAACGTGGCTACGGCCGCCCTCACTGCCTGGTCACATTCGACTCTGACTCCCTGAGGGATGTTAACCAACTGCGCCTCAATTCGGACCCACCACGCCAAATGTGCCTCCAGCGTGTCGTAGTACGTATGATAGGACTCCTCGACGTTTAGCCTATGTGATCCAAACGCCTTGCCGAAGAGCGCGGACGCCTGCTCCACTGTCAGCTGTTTGCGCAATGAGGCAGCCTCGACCATCATAGCTGGCGTCATATACTTGAAGAACACGGGCGTCGTTTTTCGAATGAATTCCCGACCGTTGTATCGCCCTATAAACGCGAGGTCCATCTCACCGGTGGGTTTCAGCACTCGGGCCAGCTCTCTGACCGATTTGTCCAGATCAGTAGTCCAATGAAAGGCCAAGACGCTATACAGGTAGTCAACCGATCCGCTCTCTAGAGGCAGGTGTTCGAAGCGGCCATCGAGTATTCTCACGTTAGGGTGTGTGACAGTTCGCTTAATCGCTACCTCCCGCATATTCACAGCCGGTTCTATACCGATGAACTGCACATCCAGCGAGTAGCATGATGCAAGTTGCGCCAGATCCCTGCCTACCCCGCATCCTACGTCAACGACAACCTTGTGCTCATCCTTGAGTGCAACCAAGCTCAAGGAATCGCGCGCGACAGAACCCCAGCAAGAATCAAGGTTCTCACTATCGCCGTATTCGATGGCCAATCGAGAATAGGTCTCAATTACCGAGTTCATTCCATCGCTCACGTCGCTTGCAGGTCAACGACCTCACGGCCGAGGCGAAACTCCTCCTTCAACTTCGGCCGATCCGCCTTTCCATTGGCGTTCCTTGGCATCTCTCCCAGCACCACCCATCGGGAGGGGATCATGTAGTGAGGCAAGAGCTCTGCCAACCTCTTCCGGACTGTGTCGGGCGGGACCTCCACACCCGGGCAGCTCACGTAGGCGCAGCAGATGGTGGTCCCCTCAAATCCGTCGCTCTGAATCGCCACCACGGCGCACTCCTGCACCCCGTCGATGGTGTTCATGGCCGCCTCGATCTCCCCCAGCTCGATCCGGTATCCGCGGCTCTTCACCTGCGAGTCGGCCCGTCCGAGGAGATAGAAGAGCCCGTCTTCCCCGATCCTCGCCAGATCGCCCGTCTTGTAGATGCGATCCTCCGGATCTGGGCTGCGCGAATCTTTGAGGAAGACGGCCGCGGTCCGCTCTGGGTCACGCCAGTACCCGGGGCTCAAGCCCACGCCACCGATGTAGAGATCCCCCACTTCCCCCACGGGGACCGGCTGGAGATTCTCATCCAGGACCAGAAGCTCCTCGCCGTCGCACGCGGTCCCGATGGAAATCGGTGCCCGAGGGTCCTCCGGACAGTTCGGCACTCGGTAGTAACTGCTCGCAATGGTGGCCTCCGTGGGACCGTAGAGGTTGGTAAAACTCACGTGAGGCAGCCGGCTCATCCAGTAGATCAAGCCGGGCGTGGGAAACGCCTCCCCGCACCAGAGGAGGCGGCGAAGCGATGGGAAGTCGTTTGGACGGACGACATCGAACTTCGCCATGTAGACCAGGACCGAGGGCACAGAGAACCACTGGGTGAGCTCAGCACTCCGGATGAACTCCGCCAGTCGGTGCGGAAGGAGATTCAGCGCGGGTGGGACCAGGTGAAGCTGAGCCCCGGCGGCGAAGGTGCCAAAGATATCAAAGGTGGAGAGATCGAAATGTAGCGGCGGCTGACACGAGATCCGGTCCGATGGGCTCGTGCCAAAGTACCTGACCGCCCACTCTACGAAGTGAATCACGTTCCTGTGGGTGATCACCACCCCTTTGGGTCGCCCCGTGGAGCCCGAGGTGAAGAGGATATGGGCCATGTCCCCGCTATCGTTCTCATAGTCGAGCGGCGCGTCACTGAAGGACGGGAAATCATCCAAGGAGAAAGCCGGGAGAGCGCTCAAGCCTGCCGGTGGGGAGTCCATCCACCCGATACGAACCGACCCGGGAAGGGCATCGAGAGAGAGAATCTCCTCCAAGAGCCGGCCCGTGGACCGGGTGGCCAGGATGCAGCGGCATTCGCACTGCTCCAGTACCTTCGCCAACCTCGCGGGCGGGTTCGAGGTGTCCAGGGGGACGTGGGCGCAGTCGGCCTTCAACGCACCGACCATCCCGAGCAGGGCAGGAATCGATTTCGGTAAGAGAAGCGCCACCCGGTCGCCCCGCTGGCACCCGACGGCTCTCAACAAGCGTGCCAGCCGGTTAGTTGCTCGCTCCAGTTCTGCGTAGGTCATGCGCTCCTCGCCGGAGACCAAAGCCCCGGCGTCAGGACGGAGATCCGCCTGACGGGTCACCCACTGCTGCAGCAGTCTCGTCATCCCTGGGGCTCCTCCAAAGCCCGGCGAAATACAATCGAGATGTGGTGGAGCTCCTCTTCGCTGCACGGGATATCGAGGATGTATGTTCCGTACCCCGCTTTGAGATAGCACGCCAGCTCCCCGGCCACCGTGGCATAGCTGCCCACCAGGTAAGGGCAAAAGGTCTTGTAGTTCTGAAACGGTCCGAGCCAGTAGGGGTTCCGGCGCCCGCCGGTTTCAAGTGCTGACAGCTCTCTGTGCCAAACCGAGTCCGAGACTTTCATCGCCATCTGGTGAATGAATTGGCCCTTGCGATCCTCGGGGAACCTTTCATGAGCGATCTCCCATGCGGTATCTTCCCGTTCCCTGGCGATGATGCCCAATCGGACGCCACGGCGTTCCAACCGATAGCCCTCGGGAATTTGGCACTCTCCGGGAGGTCCAGGATACTGAATCGCGGTCGCCCCCATTGCCTGCGCCACGGCCAGCCCGGCATCAGACGACGCGGACACAAACACACCCGGGAACAACTCCTGAGGCAGCGGCGGTTTCAGGACCAGCTTGTCGACCCGGTAGAATTCGCCCTCGAAGGTCACCGGCGAACAACTCGCCAGAAGCTGCTTAACGATAGTGGTGTACTCGACCAAGCGGTCGTATCGCCGATCGTGCGGCGTGGAGTCGTTGAGGGCGATCAGATCATTTCTGAATCCGCCGGCGACCATGTTCAAATACAGCCGCCTCCCGTAAAGGTAGCCCAGAGCCGCCACCATTTTGGCCACGCTATACGGGTGCATATAAACCGGCTGCACTGCGACGAGCGGGCACAGGCGTTCCGTGTTCTCGATGATAATCTGCGAGACGAGCCAGGGATCGATCAGGCTGTTGTCCGTGTAGACGAGGACGCCGCGGCATCCGGCCCGTTCGGTCCATCGCGCCACCTCGATCACGTGCTGGATGTAGGCGGCCCCGTCGTCGGTGCCTGATGCCGGGCACGTGGCGAAGACCTCTATGGAAGAGAGCGACCGGAGGCCGTTCTCAGACACCGGCTCGCCTCACCGATCCGGGGGGGGGGCTCGGAATGGCGGACCCTTCTGCGTAAGCCGCGACGCGCACCGCTGGATGGGCGTCGACGGGGACGTCGACAATGGGGCGTTCGAGCCGCTCCCGGCACCAAGGAGACTTGTAGGCGACGACAATCATCTTCCGATCATGCCGTGTGGCAAACCCTCCTTTGTGAAACCCGGTAGTATCAGCCACAATCACCGTACCCGCCCTCCCCACCGCAGTGGTCCATTTCGCCTTGGGCGCGAAAGTCTCCATCTGCTCGTCGCTCACCCGTCGGGCCCCCAAAGAGTCACGGAAGAATGGCGGGTCGGTGTGCCGGAGTACACCTCGGTGGGTGCCTCTTACGAAGGCAAAGGGTCCAGTCTCCTCGTCCACATCGTCGACGTAGAGAAATGTCTTCACCAGATGCCAGTCGTTGTAGTCACGATGCCACACCTGGCTGCCATCCGCCTTCTGACCGGCAGATGCAACGCTGTACCAGTATTTGAGAGCCAATATCTGGCCATACATGCCCATGTACTCATTGACGATCGCTAGCAGTTCTGCGTATAGCGCCCATCGGCCGAGAGGATGCGCGCTTGGAGGGGGACCGCCGGTGGGATACCACGTGATCAGCGACGTCTTGTAGACGGCATCTTCGCCCGACAAGGCACCTGCCCGCAGCAGCTCCCGGCGTCTTACGATTTCTGTGTCTTGATCGGTCAATGCCCTTTCGTAATCCGCCGTCAGTTGACTCAGTAAATGCGCCCCTCCTGGGAGCTCTGACAGGTGGAACATCGCGATACCATGTTGTCTGAAGTCTCTGAGGATCCGACGGCCAGCAGCAGATTGGAGTCGAAGCGGATTCTGGCGTTGTTGACTTACCGAACTCCTGTTGAAGACCTCGCGCCACCTGTAGGTCGCAACTTGGCCCCGAACTACTCTGAAGATATCCCGGACCGCCGCCGACATCTCGATCCTCCCGTCGTCAGGGTGCTACGCCCGTTTGACTTGGACCTCTGAACGGTCTCCAGCGCCTGATGCCGGGCACGTGCCGAAGACTTCCATTGCGACTTGTTGCCTCCGATTGTCGGACATATCTACGCACATTTATTCCTCTGGCCCGCTCAATTCCAGCGAAACAGGGTAGCAACGGCACGCCAGCTCCCCGGCCACCTTGGCGTAGCTTCCCACCAGGTAAGGGCAAAAGGTCTTGTAGTTCTGAAATGGCCCGAGCCAGTAGGGGTTCCGGCCCCGCCGGCCTCGAGTTCCGACAGGCGCTTGTGCCAAACTGAGTCCGAGATCTTCACGGCCAGCTGGTGGATGAGCTGGCCCTTGTGATCCTCCGGGAACCGCTCGTACGCGATCTCCCACGCCTCCGCCTCAGCCTCGCGCGCGATGATCCCCACTCGGAGGCCGTACGCCGCGCCATCCTGAACCATCCCCTTGGACTCTTCGGGCGGACCGGGATACTGCACCGCCACGGCGCCAACGGCGCGGGCCGCCTGCAACCCAGCTTCCGAAGAGCCGGAGACAAAAACACCTGGAAGGAGCTCCTCAGCGAGCCGGGGCTTCAGAACCAGATTACTGACCGTGTAGAACTCCCCATTAAACGTCACAGGACCCTTCCCCCTGAGGAGCTCCATGATGATGTGCGTATATTCGACCAGGCGGTCGTACCTTCGGTCGTGCGGCACCAAATCATTCAAGGCGACCAGATCGTTTCTGAACCCGCCAGCCACCATATTCAAGTGCACGCGCCTCCCATATAGGTAGCCGAAGGAGGTCACCATCTTGGCCACTGCGTACGGGTGCGTGTAGACGGGCTGCACCGCCACCAGCGGGCACAGAAGTGCTGTGTTCTCAATAATGATTTGGGCAACCAGCCAGGGATCGATCAAGCTGTTGTCCGTGTAGATGAGAATGCCTCCACATCCCGTCCGTTCGCTCCACCTGGCAACCTCGACGACGCTTTGAATGTACGCGGCCCGATCGCCCATGCTTGAGGTCGGACAAGTGGTGAAGACTTCTATCGACACCGGTGGCGTGTGGCTCTCGGACATCCTATCGAGACCCTCTTCTCATTAGCTCCTTCGGCGCCGTCTGTGGCCCCTCCACCTTGGAGGCCACGCGGACAGTCGGGAACCTCAACAGGTACGCCCTCAGGATCAAAGACACGCGCACAACGACCCCCATCATATCAGTAGCGAACGAGAAAACTTCTCAATCGCAAACCGAGCTAAGCTCTCAACACGCTTGGCGCTTGCCTGCGGTGAGAATTCAGTTTCATATGCTGCCCGTCCTGCCGCCGCCAGCCGCTCACCCAGGACAGCGTCATTCTCCAGCTTTCGCATGGCTTCGATCCATTCTCGACCACTCTCCGCGGCCAAGTAATTTTCTCCGGCTCTCATCATCGGAAGACCCACCGCCGCGCTCGGATGAGAAATCACAGGTACGCCGCGGCACCACGATTCCACGATCCGAGAGCGAATACCCTGACGCAAGGGAACCGGAACCAATAGCGCGGTGGCGCTGCTCCACTCTTCCTGCAAATCCGGAACGAAACCTACCCAGCGGACGCAAGCCATTTCGGGCGGGCGATTGAAGGTCTCGGGTAATCGACCGTTTCCCACAATGCGGACCATTGAACGGGGCCCTTCCGGGCCTTGCCAAAGCGGCAACACTTCATCGAAAAAAAAACGGAGCCCATACCGTGTGTGCGCCCCTTCGAGGTGTCCGAGTAGTAGCGCCTGGGGTTTCATGGAATCGATCCGGCGTTCGACCACCCCCCAATCCGGATAGCAAAGCGTGCATTCCCTCACTACAGTCCCCACGCGTTGAGCTATTTCTCGAGCCTCGTGGGATCCGTAACTCGCAGCTACCCCTCGCTCATTGGCTTGCCTCAAGGCAAGGCGCTCCTGTCTTTTAAGGCTCCATACCAGCGAGGCATGACCCCAGACATCCTTCATCCTACGCAAACCTCTTCGAAGACGTCGCCACCGTCGTCGGAGCTCCTCTACTTCCCAGCTTGGATCCATGGAATATAGAACATGCGGAAATCTTGATCGCATGGGAGCAAATAAGGCCCAACAACTCGTATGGAAAGTCCACACCAGCTCGGGCGAGCATTGGTCAAGCTTCTTCTTCAAAAGGTCCTGAATCACTTCTGATCCAGCAGCCTGATCCGCAAGAACATGCGTTGAAAATTCCTCCGTATTGCATGCCCCGTGTGGTGAGGCCCGAGGGACAACGCAGTCTACTTTGAATCCCGCCCGGGCCAGAGCGCTAATCAGCCCGTATACAGCCACTCCGCCACCACTTCCGGTAGGAGCCGGGGGAACGTCAGTCAGAAATACGACGCGCGACATTTATGAGTTCCGAAAATGCCTGTAGAAACTTGAAACAGAATACAGCTTGAGGAGTTCTTCGACTCCATCCTCTAGTGAAAGCTCAGGCCGATAGCCTAGCGCCATGATCTTTGAAAAATCTACCTCGTAATCCCGTTCGTCGGGATCCGATCGATTTGGATCTTCCAAAAGATAGAAATTTAGGAATTTTTTTATCGCCATGACCACGTCGTGTTTACTAAGATTCAAACTACGATTTCCGACGTTGTAGACATTTCCCTTCATTTCTTCGAAGTGCTCCAAAGCAAACAAGTAGCTTTGAGCCGTATCGTCACAGTGAAGAAAGGATCGCCGTGCACCCCGTTCAAAAATGGCGATAGCTTGAAACCGAAGAGCCTGAAACACTAAGTCGTTTACGAGAAGATCCATGCGCATCCGCGGACTCACCCCGAAGACCGTGGAAAACCGCAACGCCAAGCTGTTTTCCCGTTCCATAACTGCTTGCTCAGCTTCGTACTTCGTAACCCCATAGAGGCTGATCGGGTTGATCCGGCTATCCTCCGAACACAGCCCTTCGACCTTACCGTAAATCGAGCCGGTCGAAGCGAAAATTAGCCGTTGGCTACCGCTCATGTACCTAATAACATTCTTTGTTCCGTCAACATTAGTGCCCATGGCGTTGGCCGGATTAGCCATACACGCAGGAAATCCCACGATCGCGGCCAAGTGAATCACGATGTCGGCTTCGGAAACGGGCACTCTGATTTTATCGGAGCGAATGTCTCCCTCAATCATCTTAAAACGTTTGTAACTCACTAAAGGCAAAACTGGCTCCACGCCATACATGAAGTTATCGAACACTATCACCTCATTGTCCGTATATTCCAAAAGTTTTCGGCACAAAATCGATCCAATGTATCCCGCCCCACCGGTAATTAGGATTTTTTGAGCCATGCTCCAAGCCCCTCCTCTAGAGATGTGGCTAATTCGTCCGCAAACTCGACCGACCTCAACATTTTTAGATGTTTCGGAATCGCTACATTGCGCGGTTTAGAAATAGGCACGACCAAGTTCGGAGCCAAACCTCTAACTCCACAGTACGCCAGGCCAAGTTCGTATCGGGTCAAATACTTACCACCACAGGCATGAAAGGTGCCGCTTCGTTCCTCATTCACAACACGCTCAATCACTCCGCACAGATCGGGAATATACGTCGGGCAACTGCCCACATCAGTAAAGAGCTCGACTTGTTCGCTCCGATCCAGTTTATCCGCTAGCAAGCGGAAAAAGTTCTGCCGGCGAGGGTGGTCGTATCCGTACAGAAGCGACGCGCGTAAGATCGTCGCTCGCTCGACCGATGCCCGTAGAAACTGTTCAGCCTCGGCTTTGGCTCTGCCATACACGGTGGTCGGTTCTTGAAGGTCATTTTCCCTGTATACCTTGTCTAGGTCTTCGCCCGAAAAGACATAATCTGAGGAAAGGAAGACGAAATGCGTCCCCATCGTCTTAAGAGCTACATTAACGACACCATAAGAGTTCACTTCCATGATGTCCTCAGCAGGTCCCTTATACGAGTTCGGCAAGCCCGCTAAATGTACGACCGCATCCACAGGGGGTACTGTATAGTCTCCCACGATGCTCTCATACCAAAGCACGAGGTTAAACGTCTTCCGCTCTCTCAGGTAGCGAACAAGATAACTACCCAGGTATCCGTTAGCTCCGTTGATCAACACGGTTTTTCTCATGAATCCATTATGTGCAAGTCGGGATTTGATGGATCAAAAGCGCGATCCAATAAGGAAATCTGGACAGTGTCGGTCAGATAATGCATGGTGTGTAACACGAAGGTATTGATCTCAATTCCCTGACCCGCTCTTAAGATCGTGGTTTCCATGTCGCCAGCGTTATTGACATCCCGGAGAACCACCTCTACCTCGCCCTCGAGGATAAATACAAGCTCGTGACTCTCCTTATGATAGTGATTCCCACGGACCATCCCGGCGCGGCTAGTCACGTAATTGACCTCCTTCCATGTTCCCACGTTAGTAATGCCAAGCATGCTGCCCCGCCCGTCGGTTCGGCACATGTAGCTGCTGACGACCCTCCCATTAGTGACCATCTGTCCTTCTCCATTGGCTAGTTAGAAGCCAGTACTGCACACGAAGCCCCCTCATCTGTCCGGTTCGAGAAGATCCGGTTCTCGGCCGGAGGCCAACCAATCTCCAAGGTTATTTATCGAAGATGCAGCCTCAAATTCTCTTAGAGAACGCGCCGAAATTGAAATGTTATCGTGTACATCACTCTGTGCCTCGTTGATCCGCTTAAGTTCCATACGTGCAATATCCTCGAGCGACACTTGACGGCGGGTCATCAGCGCGAGGAAATGCTGGCGCGCTAATCGGCGTGCCTCCGCGCTCAGCGGCGGGATAGTATGCAGGGTTTTCAGAGTGGCAAAGTACTCCTCCTTCGTAGACGGATCGACCGTGAAGCCACGCCCGTCATATCGCCCGCTCCCTGCGAGAACGGCCGGAACGCCATAGCACGGGAATTCCATCCCCACCGTCCCGTTAACTGTCAGCACGTAATCCACCACCGCAAAGAGTGATCTCGTATTGATGTCGGTATCTGATCGCACAATCTTTACGTGGTCGGGCAACGGCATCAACGTCCTGAGCAGCCTCATCTCGGACTCCTCATATTTCCCTTCCCGTTGAAGCTTAAAAGCATTGAACGGATGAAGCTTGACAAGCCAGTTCATCTCGGAACACTCAGCAGCAACAAACTTTACCGTCTCAAATAACCACCCCTCAAAGTCTTCGAAGAGGCATGTACCGAAAAAAAAGGCCGCATCCCAGGCAATGTGAGAGAAGATGACCGCAGTCTTCTTGTTTGGATCGAGTCCCAACTGCTGGCGCACTTCCTCTGGTGTCTTCAGCCTCCTTCCCGACATCAATCGGCGCGTGTCGTCAGTGGAGTCTGGCTTGTAACGACCGGCGAACTCACGTTCGAGTTCCGCATCCTCTTTCGATGTCCACAGGCTCGCCTTCACTCTCGACCAAGTCGAGGCAGACAATGAAAAAAGGTGTTCACCTTTCGTTTCCGGAGTGTAGCGCTTCAGAACCCAGGTGCCGCGCCGTTGTCCTTGGTCATAGACAGCGCAATCCACTCCCTGTTCCAAGGCCGCTTCAAAGATTCCGCCATTGGGAATGTAGCCTGCGTCACGGACAAGCATCTTCTCGACCGCATGATTTGAAAAAAATCGTTCAGCAGCTAGAACGCTTTCGACTGCTTGGTTGAAGTGCTCACGAAGCAGGCTCAATGTCTCCGGATCATCAAGTTGAAGGCGACCCTCAATACGCCTGCGACAGGTCATCGAAAGGGCGTGCTTCCCCACATCCACACCGTGGAACCGGCAGACTTGTAAATGACCGACGCTGGGTCTAACTGGAAATAGCGATTCACTGATGTCGCGCACCTTGTTCGGCTCCACAACCTCCTTGACGTACTGATCCCACATGACCAATCGGTCAAAGCCAAACAGTCGAAAGTATTCATGCGCGAAACGGCAGCCAGAAAACGTGAAGACCACCGGCGTGTACCCACGCAGCTGCATCGTCTTCCCGATCAGACAATGGAATTTGGCGTGAAGCGGGAAATTTGTAAAGCTAACAATCCCAAACAGCCGATTGGGATCAGCAAACTCCCGACCCTGAGCCGCCCACTTGCCCACCTCACCGCGGGTGCGTTCCAGATCCTCACGTATTTCACGTTCTCGCTGGCGAAATACGGGATCGGTGACGTAACGAATCGTCTTCTTAATGGGCTTGTATAAGCCCAGTCTCCACAGAGCTAAGCCAATCGGGTTGGCCATGACATTTTCCGATTAGATCGTCCATCGTAAGTCAGATGCGGTGACGCGATACGCAACATGGCTCCCACTCGCTCCTCCTTATCCTACCCGTCGCAGCTTTTTCATCACGGGCACCTCACTCTCATAGATGCACTTAACCCCGTCGCCGATAGCCGCCTCAATGGCATGAATATCCCGCACCAAGCGGACAAGACCTTGCGGTTCCACTGACGCGGCCTGGTCGCTGCCCCACATGGCACGATCCAGGGTAAGGTGGCGTTCGATCACGCATGCCCCTAGCACCGAAGCCGCCACCGATGTGGCAAGGCCGACCTCGTGACCTGAATAGCCTACCGGCACACCATAGCGCTCCTTGAGAGTCTGAATCGCCTTCAGGTTTAGTTCTTCCGGTTTCGACGGATATGTGCTGGTACAATGCATCAGAATCAACTCCTTCGTGCCTAACAGCTCCACCGCATGATCAATCTGCTCTAGCGTGCTCATTCCAGTAGAGAGGACAATGGGGCGTCCATAGCGCCGGTGATGGCGCAACAGATCGTCGTCAGTCAGACAGGCCGAAGCAATCTTGTAACAAGGTGGATTAAACTTCTCGATGAAATCCACCGACGCCTCATCCCAGCACGAGGCGTACCACATGATGTTGTGCAACCGACAGTATTCATCAATGGCCCGATAGTGGTCGAGGCCAAACTCCAATCCTCGCTTCAGGTCGACATTTGTCGTCCCAAATGGACTCTCGCGCGGCCGAGCCAGTTCCTCCGCCGTGTAAACCACTTCTACCGTGCGCTTTTGAAACTTGACCGCATCGCACCCAGCTAGCAGCGCCGCGGACATTAATTTGCGAGCGATGTCAAGATCACCATTGTGGTTTATGCCGATCTCGGCAACCACAAAACATGGCTCCCCATCGCCTACCCACCGATTACCAATCTTGACTTTGGTTGCCATTTCTGTTCCTCCCAATTGATTTAGTTACCACTAATCACCCGCTCTTCCACGTACTCGCAGATTACGTGCAGGACAGCCGTATGCAGTTCCTGAACACGCTGCGTGTCCCGTGATGGGACGTGAATACAGACGTCACAGTCGTCTAGCAGTGGGTCACCTCCTTCGCCCAGCAGAGCAACCGTGTGTAGCCCATTTCTCGATGCCGTTTCTACAGCTCTCAATACGTTGACCGAACGCCCACTAGTGGAAAGAACGAGGAGAACATCTTCCGGTTGCCCTAATCCTTCGACCTGGCGGCCAAAGACTAGGTCGTAGCCGTAGTCATTGCCCAAAGCCGTTACCACTGAAGGGTCCGTGCTCAGCGAAATAGCGGGCAACGAGCGTCTTTCGCGACACATTCGCCCAACAAGTTCCGCCACGAAATGCTGCGCATCTGCTGCGCTTCCCCCATTCCCGCACGCCAACACTTTTTTACCCCCCAAAAGGCAATCACCTATCAACCTCGCGGCCCTATTAATCTGTTCTTCCATTGATTCCGCCACGTTGGCAGCCAACCTGCTGAGCTCCATAATGGCTTCATAGACACGCCCCCGGGGCCGTTGTTCATGATCTATGGGCTTTGATGTTTCACCACGTTTAAAGTAATCCTGCTGCATCACATCCTCCGGTTCTCATCCATGAGTCAATCGTGTGCCCTCAAAATCCACTCAGCAACTTCGCGCACGGCACCCCTTCCTCCCGACTCAGCCGTCACCAAACGAGCAACCATTCGCACTTCTGACACTGCATCCGCCACGGCGATAGGAACGCCCACCCATCGCAGGCATGCAATGTCATTGACATCATTACCAACGTAGGCGACCTGTTCAGGCTTAAGACAACGTTCCTTAACTAACCTCTCGAGTGCAGAACTCTTGTCATCACATGCCTGGACACACTCAATACCCAATTTCCGACAACGCGCCGACACCACCGGATTGGTTTCCGTGGAAAGCACGATAACCTCAATTCCCGCTTCTTTCAGTCGAGCGATTCCCCACCCATCGCCCCGATGGCACCACACGGCCTCCCTACCATCTTGATCCACTAAAACCCGGTTATCAGTCATTACGCCGTCAAAATCGACCACCAAGAGGCGGACCTCTACTAGATTCGCCAACTTTGGCTTGGATTGCTGCACGGCTAGCAATCGTTCCACCAATTCAAGATCACCCGGTTCATCTACCTGAAAAGAATAAAGACGGGTCATTTGGTGGATTGCAATCTTGCCCCCCAGACGACTGTTATATTCTCTGAGCACCCAAGGCCTGAATATGTAAATCGAACCATTCTCTTCCAGAATCGTTTCATCAAGCTCTTGACGACGCTTACGACCAAACGGATCGTAGTTAATCGGCACCGTGTCTCCAGGACTTGAACGCCAGACGAAACCATGCACAGGGCAGGCGGAAAAAAGAGAATCCGCCTGTTCCCGCCGTAGCGTTTGGATGGCGTTCCCGATATCGTCAGGTTTGCGTAACGGCGACGTCGCTTGTAGGAATATCACAAGCTCCGGCTCGTAACCCTCGGTGTCACGCAGGTAATCAAGCGCATGAAGTAACGCCGATTCTGAAGTGGCTGTGTCAGTGCTCAACTCTGTCGGGCGCCAAACCACTTCGACCTTCAGTTCTGTGGCCACCGCTGCTATTTCAGGACCATCCGTCGACACAATTACCCGCGTGACGGTCGGCGTGTGCAGTGCATGTTCGATACTGTAAGCCAGAAGCGGCTTGCCTCTGATGAGCTGAATGTTCTTGTGAGGAATGCCTTTAGAGCCACCACGGACCGGGATGAGAGCAAGGATTTCAGGTCGCTGGTTATAGGTCAAAATCAGTCCCTCCACCCTGTAGCGCGGTAGGCGGCAAGCGTTTCATGAGCCAAACGATCGAGCCCGAATTCCCGTTCCGCTTTCTCCCGGCCGGCCATACCCATCTTTCGGCAAAGGTCCGTATCCTGGATGAGCAGCAGCATTCGTTCTACGAGCGGGGCGTCATCCCCGCGGCGCACCACATAGCCGGTCCTCCCGTCATCAACGAGGTAAGGGGTCTCTCCGGCGTCTGTCGCGACGACGGCTCGACCGCAGGCCATGGCCTCCATGATGACGTTCGGGCAGCCCTCGATGTCCGAGGTATGCGCCAGGAAGGCGGAGGAGGCGAGAAGGCCTTGGACATCTGAGGTGTATCCGACAAAATGGACCAACTCTCTTAGCCCTAGCTCTCGCGCTCGACTCTCCAGCTCCGGCCGAAGTGGCCCCTCCCCGACGAGCCGGATGCGAAAATCCAGCCCCCGCGATTTGAGGGCGTAGGCGCAATCCAGAAGTCGGTCCCACCGCTTCACGCGGGTCAGCGACCCGACCGCCAGGATCTCCACGGGCCTTGAATCGGTGTATGGCCACGGACGAAAACGGACGAGATCGATCCCGTTTCGGACCACCAGGAGCCGCTTGGTGGAAAAGAAGCCGCTCCGCGCGTGCGCGCTGCCCGCGGCCACGGAGCTGTTAGAGATATGAGTCCTCGGCAGATGGGCACAGAGCATCCCCACCAGTGGTCCCGCGTCGCGCACCTCCCGAAGGAAGCTACTGCGTCTGGATCCCACCACGACGGCACTCGTCCCCAACGCCCCAAAAAAGGCGGCAAAATTGGTAAAAAAGCTGTAAGAGTGAATCACTTCGGGCCGAAGCTCGCGCACCAGTCGACGGAACCACATCAACTTGACCAGTCGAGAGCCACCATGCGGCCCCGCGTGTAGGGGAACGCCCAGTCGCTGAATTGACCTCACGTGGGGATCTCTCGGGTCGAAGTTCCACACTGCCACCTCGGGCCTGTAGCGGATACGATCCAGCTTCCCGAGCAAGTAGACCAGTTGTCGCTCCGACCCGCCCGCCCGGAGCTGCCCGACAAGGTAAAGCAGCCGACACCGCACGTCGGTCCTACCTTCTCGGCCAACGCCGGACCGACCGTCGGACACCGTACCGCCGCCCTTCCTAGCGCGAGTTCCGTTGAACATATTTCTGGTACGCCGTATACAGCCACGGCCCTACCGTCAATGCCAAAGGGCCAAGACTGAGCAGACACATTAACCCATACGTCTTCGGAAGCTTGAGCGCCGTGATCGGATAACTCGCTAACGCGAAGGCAAACAGCCTGAACGCCTGTGAATAGTTTCTGCGACCAAGCTCACTCAACCCCTGGCGAATACACACCTGATCTACAAAGACCCTAATCAACTCCTCCCGAGAAACACCCAACGAAGACAAATACCCTTGGTCAAACTCAATGGTATAAAGATAGTCATCGATCGGCTGCTTCAGCGTCCTCATCTGGGCCGCACGATTGTCCGACTCGTATTCTCGATACCGGTACAGCACCAGCGGGACATACACAACGGTCGGGTCCACAGACAACACCTTGTAATTGAAGTGCTTGTCCGGCCCGATAGTACGCACACTGTTGTACCCTTCCACCTCGTCCCATAGCCTCCTCGAATATGTGATACTCCCAAACGGGGCAAAGGTCTTAAGTCGTCGCACACTGTCAGACAGAACCGCTCGCCCAGCATACACCGTGTAAGGTATTTGACCGTCACCTCGCCAATCCCCTCCCCCAGGTTCCGGCTTCGACGACTCGATATAAAATCCGTCCCGAGCCTTTCGATCTATACTTGTCACCTCCCCGCGCTCGTTAAATCTTTCCACGTCGCTGCACAATACCGTGCGCTCGGCCTCCTTTCCCAGCTCGATCAATACTCGCGCATATACTTCCAACGCGTCTGGCTTCATCTGATCATCGGAAGAGAGCACGTTGACAAACTGATTTCCTGCCTCCATCGTCACCCGCTGCAAGTTCGGTGCAAACCCAATATTCCGGCGATTCTGAATCAATCGGATCCTCCCGTCCTTAAACGACTTTACGACCTCCACAGAGTCGTCTGTCGATGCGTTGTCGGCAACTATGATCTCGAAATTCTGATATGTTTGATTCAACACGCTCTGAATGGCTTCCCCAATGTACCGACCGTAGTTATAATTTGGGATACAAATAGAAAAGCTCGGCTGGCTCAAGGCCTTCATACCACCGCCTCCCGCCGATATTCCGCCAACGTCATGCTCACCACGCGCGAATGACTCATGCACTCAAACAAAACCCGAAGGCTTCCGTATAAAGACTCGATGTCTTCCTCAGTTCTAAAAGTAGGACTGCCGGCTGGCATGAGTTGAGATGAATGCACCGCAAGTTCTACCGCCGGCAGTTCTCCATCGAAGGCCCAATCGACAGTCCTCAAAAGCGAGTCGACGCCTCGCTCGTCCGGACAAAGCGGCGAAAAAGGACGGCCTACTACGCGCCGCAACACCCTCCCGGCCAAGTTATTCTCAACCGCGTGGTGAAATCGCTGCAGTCCTCTCGAATAGTTAGGTTTCACCGTCACAGGAACTTCCAACAACGGCGACGTTCCTGACCGGCGGATGTCGCTCGGATCCATGAAGTACGGTCTTTCAGGAAAGCCCCAATAATCAGGACCGCCGTTCCCGTTCCGGGCGCCTTTGTATCGCCTCCAGGACATCCCCGGCGTCACCGAACAATCCACGAGGTATCCCAAGTCAACGAGCACCCGAACGACGCGCTCGTCGAGACCCCATCGTCCGGCGCGGTGCGATATGGGGACCTGCTCAGCGACGTCGGCCAATCGTCGAGTAAGAAACTCAAGCTTCTCGTGTATCACCTCGGTGGGGAGCTCATACAAATACACATGGTCCCGAAGCTTGCCCCGTCCATCGAATGGCGGCGAGTTCCAGGGATGAATGTGACATCCAATCTCCCCAACGCCGCGTCGAATCACATCTCGAACAAACGCCTGACAATTTCGATCCTCGATCATTTCGTAGTTAACGAGATACGTCGGTCGAAGCCCATATTTCTCACAAAGCTCCTGAAACCGGGGCAAAAACAGAGCATTGTGTGTCGTCACCTCCGGCTGCCACGCCCACACGTCGTCCCCTTCAACATCCACGGTGATAATAAACGCGGGTTTCCGCATCTCACCCCCTCCCTCTGCCTCAGCTTCGCTCTTCTCTGACTCCGCCCTCATCAGACTCTTGATCCCCTTTCCATTTCACGCCTTCAACAAAATCCGTTTCTGCCGGAGGTGTCTGGCCGATTAGGTCAAGATACTGGACCAAGGGAAAATTCACTCCGCAAGTAGTCGCCTGTCCGTTCTGCAGCCACAGCCTGGGGTTCAGTTCGATCATCTTCAGGCAGCCGTCAAGCGCGTCGCGTTTGAACTCGATGGAGCCAATACCTCGATAGCCAATCTCCCTAAGAAACCGTAAACCCATTTCGCTCAACTGTGGAAAGCGAAGGCTTTCCACCAGTGTGCCAGTACCAAAATCCACCGGATATTGGCGAATCTTACGCAGGGTGAAGACCGCCAACGGTTCACCACTCTGTCCAATGTACGCGCAGACCTTGAAGTGGCTGGTATTCGGCCCCAAAACGATGGACTGCACCATGGCCTGCAAGCCATGCCTGAAAATTGCCTCAAAGCGCTCGACTAATTCAGACGGCGTATCTACCTGGACGCCTTTGGAATTCGGAAAATGCTCTTTCCAAAGGTGAGCGTAATACGGCTTAATAAATGCGGGATACGGTACCTGAGTCTTAACCGGCATTAACGCCCTCCGAACCACGCGAAGGCCTTACGAAACGCTGAGCGTATCCCCCTGGTCGCGAGCAGTGCCACGAAGGACAGGACGACGCGCGGATCGTGGAGTGAAAAGTACACGCACGTGCGCACGCGCAGCATGTCCCGCAAAAAACTGATGGGCGACAGTTTTCCGGTAAGTACATACTTGAGTCCGGCCTGCAACTCCCGTTCTTCATCCAGGAAACCCACAACCTTGGAAGACTGCTCGTACCGGGGGACGGGTTTCCCCGCCAAATCACAGTACACAAGGTAGGGCAGATTCACTCCTTCACCCAGGCCGATGTAGAAATGATGGCTCGGTCGGCAGCAGCAGGGTTCTATCACATAGTATTCACCTGTACGTTCGTCCTTCTTGAACTCCATCGCTCCTATGCCCGTGTAGTTCAATTCGCTGAGCATCTCCTTAGTGATTCCAATAATCTCGGAATTGCGTTGCGACACACAATAAGCACCTGTCCCAAGTGTGGCCGGATACTGCCTGATCTTTTGGTCCGTATAAATAGCCCGCGGTTCTCCCTTCGAGTAGTAGTAATGGCTGAGCCAGAGGTTACTGTCCGGCCCCTCCACGAATTCTGAAAGTACAAAGACATTTTCGTACTCGGAGGCTTTGTGGTAGAAACGGAGCAGCTCATCCGCATCGGAGTACATTGTCGCCTTTGGAAGGTTAGCCTTGAGCCAGCGATCCGTACGGTAGCGAGGCTTGAAGACAACGGGGAACCTCATCTCAGCGAGCGCGTGGTCAATATCAGCCACCGAGGTCACGCTGGCTGTCTTAGGAAACCGGAAACGCTGGTGGCCCCAGACGTAGAGCTTGGTCTTGTCGATCATGGTCCTAATCGTTTCATCGTCGGCAATGTTAAACACGAAATGCTCGCCAAGTTGCTCGCGGTGCTGCGACAACAGCAGCACTTGAAGATCGCCAATAGGTATGAGCACAGGCTTGGTTGCCGCGCGCTGTCCGATCTGCTGCAATAGGTCGATGGCCTCCGTGCCTCTGAGATTGTCGCAATAGACGTGTTCGCAGCTATTTGTGCGGTGAAAGGGATTCTTTTGCCTGTCCAAGATGCCAACGACATCGACGCCCTTGGCACGCAGGGCGCGGGCAAAATTGACACCGTTGTAATTGACCGGGAAAACGATCGCCGGCGGATTGTCGTGGCGTGCCAGCAGGTGCATGATCCTCTTGCTAATCGGCGGTTCGTGCATAGGTGCGTTCCAATGTCAGTAACCCAAAGAGGGGAATTACCGTAAGAGAGCACACGAGGTTCGTCCTCCCAACGGTAGGGACGGATAGCAATCGCCGAGCTTGGACTACTCCTTTCCGCTCATGGGTTCCGAGCACATCAGCCTCTTTCATGACCGTTGGCAAGTCCCCTCGTAGTCCCGGCGACGCCCGTGGAGCGCGCGACGTCCTGTGCCCACTCACGCATCACGCAAACCAACAGCTCCTGGTTGGACAGGAGGGTAAAGCCGTGATCTGCCTGGAACAGCTCCACCCGAAGTTTCCCGGTGGACCGCAGCGGGGAGAGCCCCCTCTCGAGGCGCACGAGGTAGTTATAGTACGCCGCTTGGTCGTCGGAGGAGTAGAGGAGACACACCTGAACCCCCCGCTCGACCAGGGCGCGCACGTCAGCGACCACCTTCTCTCCCGGCGGGCTCTTCCAGTCCTGATCGGGCTGGCCATCGGCATGTTGCGCCGGCCCAGCCATTTGAAGCCTCAGGCTTCGCCTCAGGTTGGCCCAGAGGGAAGTCTTCCCGCTGAACACGTTCCACCAGCTCCTGGGCCTCAACAGGCGCCTCCTGTAGGACCGCATGTGATACCCCGGGGTTCGGAATGAGTAGCCGTCGATCGGGGCCACGCCGCTAACGCGCGGATCGGCGGACGCCACCCGAAAGGCATGATCGGCCCCCCAGCAGATACCTGTGAGGATGAATTGCTGCACGCCCCATTCGGCCTGCAAGAAATCCATCGCCTCCTGCGTCTCGCGGATTGCGCTCTGACCAAACGGAAGGTTATCGCTCCGCACCCTGCTGTCGCCGATCCCGGAAAAATCGAACCTGAGCGTGACGAAGCCATCCCGCGCGAGCTGGCGGGCCAGCTTGACGTAGAGCCGATTGGGGCCGACATGATGGAGGATGCCCGCGTTCAGAAAAATCACGGCCGGAGGCGTGTGCGCCTCCTCCACTGGGTCCGGATCCGTGACGATGCCGACCAGAGATCTCTCCTCTCCAAACAGAACCGCCTTCTCTCTCATGAGGAGACTCCGGTCAGCCAGGAAACGATCGACTGTAAGATTGGTACCGGAACCACCGCCTTGTCCATTCCTTCCCCTCTGGTCCAGACCCTCGGCCCGGGAATGTGCCGGTACTCCACGCGGCAGTTCAGACTGCTCAGATGCTCGCCGAGCCGGGCGTATCTCCCCTCTCCATCGCTCTCGATGATGAGCACACCGGCTGCCGCGCGGCCTTCGAGCGCCAGCAAGTCGATAGCTTCGATGCGTCGACGCAGGCGATCGGTCAACGGAAAGCCCAGGATCTCGAGGCGCCGGCCAGCCGTCCGATCTTGCTTGGCTTTGGAAAAGACAGCCCGCAGCCAGTCCCGATGGAGGGTCATCAAGGTCTGGAGATACTCCCTTCCATTGACGATGGGCTCCCACAACACGAGGCCCGCCAGGTCGCGCCGCTCGGCTCCAACGAGCGCTCCGAGGGTCGCTCCCAGTCGCACGCCGACCAGAGCAACGCGTGTGAGACCGCCGCGCCCCTTCACCTGCTCCACGGCCATGGAGATGTCAGCCAGCCACTGTTCAACATCGCCCTCATCACTTTCCCCCGCCGAATCGCCAGAGCCGGAGTAGTCGAAGCGAAGCACATGAAAGCCGGCCCTGGCGAGACCGAGGGACAACTGCCGAAACGACCGGTGGAGGCTCAGATACTCCTGTCCGATCGGGTAGCAAAGCACGATGCCGCACTGTCGGGAGGACCCTGACAGGGGAGGGTGATGGACTCCAAAGAGTGCGTTTTGAGTGCCAAAGTAGAACGGGGTCAAGCGTCAAATCCCCCTCGCCCTGATGGCTTCAAGCCACCTCCGGACGAAACGCTTCGGAGCCGGATTCGGCCGTGGGACCCGCAATCGCTGGTCGCACACCGCGGCCAGTTGGCCGAGCGTGTGAAGAAGTAGATCCCGAAAATCGATCCGCTGGCCGATGTGCTGCTCGATCCGCGCCAGCACCTGCATCGCCAACAGCGAATGCCCCCCCAGATCAAAAAAGTTGTCCTGTACTCCTGCCCGCTCGACCCCCAACACCTCCTGCCACACCTCCGCCAGCCACCCCTCCATGGCCGTCCGCGGCGCCCCGTCCGGGCCCCAGTCGCGGGGCCGCCCCTCCGGCGCCGGCAACGCCCGCCGGTCCACCTTCCCGTTGGGCGTCAGGGGCAAGGCCGTCAGCGGTACATACGCCGCCGGCACCATGTACTCGGGCAGCTTGCCCCGCAGATAGGTCTGCAGCTCTGGCCCAGGCGGAGCAACTGCTTCCCGCGGGACCACATACGCCACCAGTCGGTTATCCCCCGGGCCCCGCTCCTGGACCGTGACCGCCGCCGCCTGCAGGGCCGGATGCCGGCCCAGCACCGCCTCGACCTCCCCCAGCTCGACCCGAAACCCACGCACCTTGACCTGCGTGTCCCCCCGCCCCAAGAACTCGATCCGGCCATCGGCCCAATACCGCGCCCGATCCCCCGTCTTGTAGAGCCGCGCCCCCGGCTCACCCCCGTAGGGGTCCAGGATGAACTTCTCCCGCGTCAGCTCGGGCCGGTTCCGATACCCACGCGCCACCCCCACGCCCCCAATGCAGAGATCCCCCGGTACCCCCACCGGCACCGGCGCTCCCTGCCCATCGAGGATGTAGCACCGCGTGTTGGCAATCGGCCGCCCAATCAGCACCGGCCCCGGCCTTGCATCCACTCGCTCCATCGTCGACCAAACCGTCGTCTCCGTCGGCCCGTAGAGGTTCCAGACCTCCGCCCCCCGGGCCATCAAGGCTGTGGCCAACTCCCGTGGAAGCGCCTCCCCCCCACAGAGAATCTTCAGCCCCGGCTGCCCCTCCCACCCGGTCTCCAGCAAGAGCCGCCACGTGGCCGGCGTCGCCTGCATCACCGTGGCCCCGGTCCGTTGAAGCAGTTCGGCTAGGCGCCTCCCGTCTACCGCCGCCTCCCTGCTGGCAACCACGATCCGCGCCCCTACGATTAGGGGCAAGAATAGCTCCAACGCAGCGATGTCAAAGGACAATGTCGTCACGGCGAGCAACACGTCCTCGGCCCTGACTCCTGGAGCCTCCCGCATACTCTGCAAGAAGCTAACCAGCGCCCCGTGCGGGACCTCCACCCCCTTGGGCTGCCCCGTCGACCCCGAAGTGTAGATCACATACGCGAGATTCTCCGTCGTCCCCGCACTCCCTGGCGGGGCGGCACTCGCCGCGGCCCCCGTCCCACCTGGGCGATCAAGCTGCACCACCCGGACCCCCGACCCCGTGGGTACCCGCCCCTCCAGCCCGGCCTCCGTCAGCAACACCTTTATTCCCGCGTCCGCCGCCATGAAGGCCAACCGCTCCCCCGGAAACGCGGGGTCCAGCGGCACATAGGCTCCCCCCGCCTTCAGCACCCCTAGCAGCGCCACCACCATCCCCACGGTCCGCTCCAGGCAGACCCCCACCAGCCCCTCCGGCCCTACCCCCCACCCCTGCAGGGCGCCCGCCAGCCGAGTCGCCCGCGCCTCCAACTCCCGGTAGGTCAGCCGCCCCCCCGCCCCCTCCACTGCCACCCGCTCCGGCGTTCGGGCCGCTTGCGCCTCAATCAGGTGATGAACGCAGGTGTCGGTCGGATAGGCCCGCCCCGTCGCGTTCCACTCCACGAGGATCTCCCGCCGCTCGGCCTCTGTCAGGAGGGGCAGTTCCGACAGGCGCCGCTCGGGATCGGCCACCACCCCCTCCAGCAGCATCTGGAAGTGACCGAGCATCCGAGTGATGGTGGTGTCGTCGAAAAGGTCAGTGTTGTACTCCAACGTCCCCCTCAGTCCGTCTGCTCCCTCTGCCATGGAGAGGGTCAGATCAAACCTCGCGGTCCCACCGTCCACCTTGAGCGGAGTCAGGGTCAGGCCCGAGACCTCCAGCCTCTGCCGCGGCGTATTGAGGACGAACATCACCTGGAACAGCGGGTTACGACTCAGATCCCGGGGTGGACGCAGCTCCTCCACCAGCTTCTCGAAGGGCAGCTCCTGGTGGGCGTAGGCCCCAAGAGCCACCTCCCGTACCCGCCCCAGCAGTTCCCGAAAGCTGGGATTACCGGAGAGATCAGTTCGGAGGACCAAGGTGTTTACGAAAAAGCCGATCAATCTCTCGATCTCGACCCGATTGCGGCCGGCGATGGGGGTGCCGATGACGACATCGGCTTGGCCGGTATAGCGGAACAGCAGCGTCTTGAAGGCCGCCAGCAGCGTCATGAACAGGGTCACCCTTTCCCCGCGGCTCAACTCCTTGAGTGCCTCGGTCAGGGTCTTGGAGAGCGCGAACGGCTGATGCGTACCCCGGTAACTCTGAACCGCGGGTCTCGGACGGTCTGTCGGCAGCTCTAGGGCCGAGGGGGCGCCTGAGAGGCGCGTTTTCCAATAAGCAAGCTGGGACTCCAGAACCACGCCCTGCCGCCATTGGCGCTGCCAGATGGCAAAGTCCGCGTACTGGATCGGAAGCTCAGGGAGCGATGGAGGCCGTCCAGAGCAAAAGGCGTCGTAGAGGGTGGCGATCTCCCGAAAGAGGATACCAATAGACCAGCCGTCGGTAACAATGTGGTGTGTCACCAAGAGCAACACGTGCTCCTCTTCGCCCAGCCGCAGCACGGTGGCCCGCAGCATCAGATCCCTGGACAAATCGAAGGGGCGACGGGCCTCTTCTGTGATCAGGCCTCGAAGCTCTGCCTCGCGCTCCGGCCGCTTGCTGAGGTCGATCAGGGCCAGCCTCACTGGCCGGCTCTCGGCAATGATCTGCGCCGGAGCGTCGGCCACCGTGGCAAACACGGTACGCAAGGCCTCGTGGCGCGCCACCACGCCGTCAAGCGCTTTTTGCAGGGCTGCCACATCCAGGACGCCGCTCAACCGAAGCCCTGCCGAGACGTTATAGGCGGGACTACCGGGCTCGAGTTGATCCAGAATCCATAACCGCTGCTGGGTGAAGGAAAGGGGACACGGGCCCCTCATGTCCCTTGGGTGAATCGCATGCTCCCTGAGGGCATCGCCCGTTTGTGCCAGTCGAAGCTCAAGGAGGGCCCGCTTCGCCGGCGACAAGCCCACGATAAGCTCGGAGAGCTGACTCATGGACTCAGCCTTGAGGGATAGATCGTCGGTCACGGTCACTCCCGCCTGGCTCTGGGTGAGGACCACGGCCATCTCGGCTACGGTAGGCGCCTCGAAGAGGGATTGAACCGGCAGTTCGACCCCAAATCTGCTGATGACCCGCGAGATGATCTGAGCGGCCAGCAGGGAGTGGCCCCCCAGGTCGAGGAAATTGTCGTGAATGCCCACCTGATCGAGGCCCAGAACCTCGGCCCAGACCTCTGCGAGCCTCTGCTCCAGGGGGGTGCCGGGAGCCACGAATGGAGCTTCCAGCCTGGGCCGCGCCCGATCAGGCGCGGGAAGCGCGCGGCGGTCCACCTTGCCATTGGGCCCCGGGGGCAGGGCGTCCAGAAACACGAAGGTCGAAGGGATCATGTAGTCTGGCAGTCGGTCCGCGAGGGCACGTCGGAGGGTCGTGACGGTCGACGTGGACTGACTGTTCGGGACAAGATAAGCCACTAGGCGTTGATCATTTGGCCGATCCTGTCGGGCCAGGACCACTACCTCCCTGACCGCGGGAAGGTCGAGCAGCGCCATTTCGATCTCGGCAACTTCGATCGAGTAACCCCTGATCTTCACTCGAAAGTCTTTGCGCCCCAGATACTCCAGGCAGCCATCAGGGAGCATCCGACCCAGATCTCCCGTGAGGTAAATGCGTTGGTCTCCCCCCTTCGGGTCGGGCAGGTACGCCGCTTGGGTGAGATCGGGCCTTCCCCAATAACCCTCGGCGAGATAGCGACTCCTCACCGCGATCTCACCGGTCTGATTGAATGGAACCTCGTGACCCGATTCGTCCAGCAGCAAGACCTCGACGTCCTCGACCGCATAGCCGACGGGGACGAGATTGCCTGAAATCTCGGTTTGGTGGTCGATACAGTATTGTCGGTAGGAACCTGTTTCGGTTGCTCCCAGATTATTGAGCAGGATGCAATTTTTGGAGAAATGCTTCTTGTACGTCTCCACGTCCCGCCTGGACACGGGCTCGCCCCCCAAGTGAACCAGGCGAATTGCCGGGAACTCCTCATCACCATGGAGGGTTTCGACGAACGAGCGAAACACCGACGGGGCAAAATGGCAGATGGTGATTTCGTGCCGAATCAGAAACTCGGGCAATCTGGCCAGTCCTTCCTCTCTTATATCGAAAGGAAAAAGGGCTGCGCCGTTCAGCAACGCTCTGAAGATGTCTGTCAACCCGGTGCTTTGGCTGTAGCTCGAAAGAAGTACCACCCGATCGTCCGGAGACAGCCCGAGACTATTGGTGAACCTGAGGATCCCGTGAAGGAAGTTGCGATGACTCCGGACGACTCCTTTCGCCTCTCCAGCCGAGCTAGAGGTGTAAAGGAGCCAAGCCAGCGCGGCCGGCGAGAGAGAGAGGTCCAGGTTCTCGGGGGAAAGGCTTTCAGGGACCGCATCAATATTGATCAACTCGCGCGCATCTCCGGCCAACCCTTTAGCCAACGACAGGTTCGCGTCGTTGGTGACGATCACCGGCGCCCCCGAATCTCGGAGGAGGTGCGCCAGCCGTTCATGGGGAAACGACGGGTCAAGCGGCAGGAGGATCTTGCCGGCCTTGAACGTCCCGACGATTGCGGCAATCATCGGGGCATCCTTTTCGAGGAGCAGCGCGACGGGTTCTTCACGGTTTCCGCGCTGTGCCAGGATGGCCCGCCCCAGACGATTTGTTGCCTGGTTGAGAGTTGCATAGCTGAGTTCGTAGCGCTTCGTCTTGACGGCCAGTCGGTCGGGATGCCTGGCGACTTGCTGCTCGAAGCGAGCCGGGATCGATTGCTCAATGTCCTCCTTCTTGAATTTGACGAAGGAGAGAGGGACCCCACGGGATTGCACAGCCGTCTTGCCGCCGCTCACTTGGCCCTCACCCCGCATCGACGAACTCTCGAGGCAGCCGCCGGCACGAGAGATCCAACCCATGGCCCTCGACAGCCAGCGCGGCCACGTGCGTCAGGCCCAGCGCGAGCTCCCGGAGCGACCAACCGGCCGGTCCCTGAGGATCTCCTTCGATCCTGAGAAGTCTCGCCGGCTCTCCCGGGCTCAGCGAGACATCAAACCGATCCAGGGGATAGGCCAACCCGTCCCCGAGCGCCTTGATGAAGGCTTCCTTGCGGGTCCAACAGTCGAAGAAAGCCCGGGGCCGCGCGCTCGCCGGAAGCGCACGGAAGACCTGGTACTCCCGGCGCGAAAAGAAGCGTTCGGCAATCTTCTCGGCGTCCGGCATCGGACGAACCTCTTCGATGTCCACGCCGATCTCCCGGCCCCGGGCGATGGCGTAGAGCGCCCGTCCCCGCGCGTGTGACAGGTTGAAACGGAGATCGCCGAAGCCTGGCGCCAACGAAGGCTTCCCGCGCGGGCCATAACGGAACTCGAGCCGCCGCGGATCCGCTCCCGAGTAGAATGCGAGGATGGTCCTCAAGAGCCCGCGACCCGCGATGAAGCGCGCCCGATCTCGCTCGAAGTAGAAGCGCTCGGCCCTCGTCCGCTCATCCGGGGAAAGGAGGTCTGCCAACCGCCCTACGCAGCAGGCGGACTGGTCAAGAGATACAAACCACACGTGGACTTCGCTTCCATTCAAAGCGACACGGCCGCGGGAGTCGCCCAGTACGTGCTCAGAGACCTTCACGTTACCGCCTGGCCGGCTCCGACACCGGCAAGATCTCTCCCTCTCCGTCAGGCCGAAGTCGCTTGTAGGCGGTGTACAGCACGGGGGCCACCACCAGTGAGAGGGGGCCAAGGCCCAGCAAGAGCATCAAGGGGTAGGTGTTGGGCAATCGTAGAGTCGTTCCCGGATAGCTGGCGAGCGCGAAAGCGAGCAACCGGAACGCCTGAGCGTAGTTCCGCCGCCCGAGCAGGCTCAGGCCCTCCCGGAGACACACCCGATCCAGGAACGTGCGAATGATCTCGTTTCGCGACAACCCCAGCGACGAAAGGTACACCTCGGAAAACTCCAGGGTATACAGGTAGTCATCGATGGCCTGCTTGAGCGTCGTCTTCTGCGATGCCCGATTATCCGATTCAAAGTCCCGATATCGGAAGAGGACGCGGGGAACGTACGCAACCGTCGGATCGAGCGACAGGAGCTTGTAGTTGAAGTGCTTGTCCGGGCCGATCGTCCGGATGCTGTTATAGCCCTCAACCGCCTCCCAGAGCTTCTTGGAATACACGACGCTCAAGAACGGAGCGAAAGTCCTGAGCCGGCGAAGACTCTCTATCAGCACGTCCCTCCCCCTGTACACCAGGTAGGGCACTTCGCCGGCGCTGGCCGCAACCCCGGCGGCCCAGGCCCATCGACCCTTCTGGCTCACCCGGACAATCTCTCCCCGATCGTTGAAGACCTCCACATCCGAGTACAGAACCGCCCGCTCCGCCCGGCCGCCAAGCTCCTTCAGGACCTCGGCGTAGCATTCCAGCGCGTTCGGCTTCATCTGGTCATCGGAGGACAAGAGATTGATGTACTCGTTCCGCGCGAACATGGTGACTCGCTGGAGATTGGGCGCGAAGCCGATGTTGTACCGGTTGCGAATCAACCGGATCCGTTGATCCTTGAAGCGCTGAACCACTTCGACCGAGTTATCCGTCGAGGCGTTGTCGGCCACTATGATCTCGAAATTCTGATATGTTTGATTCAAGACACTCTCTATGGTCTCCCCAATGTACCGACCATAGTTATAGTTTGGGATGCAGATAGAGAAGGTCGGGATGTGTCGATCTCTCATCTTGACCCGATGATCTCCGAATAGACGTTGGTGAGCCGTTCCACTTGTCGATCCACAGTGTAGGTTCTGCCTACGTGCGCCTGGCCCGCCCGGCCCATTCGCTGCCGAAGGCCGCGATCTCTAATTAGGCGCTGGGTCGCCTCCGCGAAACTGGACGGGTCTGGATTCACGAGGAGTCCGGTCTCCGCGTCCACCACCGTCTCGGAGATCCCACCAGCCTTGGGCCCCACCACTGGCGTCCCCGCCGCCATCGCCTCGATTGCTATCCGTCCAAAGGGCTCCACGTCACACGGGTGCACCAGAATGTCAAGTGAGCGCATGATGTCTGGCGGATCCGGTACGCTGTCGAGGAACCTGAGCTTCCCGTCAGGGACTAGCTCCCCTGCGAGTCGCGCGATCCCCTCGTAGTAGCGCGAAGGCAGGTCGTGCGGCCATCTCACTGGGCCAGAGGGCTTCCCGCCGATGGCGATAAACTGAGTTCCCGGCTCCTCCTTCGCAAGGAGACTCACCATCCGCACGAAAACGTCGTGACGCTTCCACGAGCTACTGAGGCTAGCCACCATCCCGACCAAACACTGATCGGCTCGGAGTCCTAGTCGTTGGCGCAAGTTCTGGGAGGCGTTCGAGCCATAAGCTTGAAGATCGACCCCGTCCGGGATGACCTTTACATTCCGGCATCCGTGCTCGTAGAAGATCTCCGCGACATAGTGCGACATCGCCACAATCCGCGTTGACCGCTGGCTCATGTACTCGACAAGCTCCCGATCCGGCAAAGCAAACTGCACGCGGTTTCGGCTCCCGATGCCCTCCTTGATGTGCCAGACGTGGGGCAGCCGCCTTCGGTATGCGGCCGTGGCCCCGCCCCGCGTTAGGCTCGTCCCCGTATGGACGAGGTCGATGCCCCAGTCATCGATAGCCCGGCCGATCGCGCCCGCGTTATCACGTTGGACGATTCCTCGGCGCCAACGCCCCAGAGCCCAAGCCATTCGACGCGCGAGCCCCGCGTCCCGGTTGATATTCCACCAAGGGACCGGCATCGTCCGGACATCCGCAAACAATTCACGAACCCTTTGCAACCGGATATCATTGCCAGGAGGGATCACCGCGTACGGTGCGAACCGATCCCGCGGCAGTCCCTTGAGCATCTCGTAGATCCCGAAAGACGCCCCGCCGCCCGCCGAATTCAAAACGTAGAGGATGCGAATCGGACGAATCATGAAGTAGCTCTTCTGTGCTGCAACAACATCGATTCCAACTGCACTAGCGCTCCAGGTGTCCCCATGTCCCACATCTCGGCTGCCTTGGAGATTCCCACCCACCAACCTCGCGCGACGTACTTCTGGTACACAGGGATCACGTAGTATTCTCCGCGGGTCTTCTGCCGCCGACGGATGATCTCGTCCGCAACCTCTACAAACTCCCGGCCGCTTGCGAAGTAGTAGAGACCGGTGCTGGCATGATCCGAAATCCTCACCTTCTCCGCCACTTCCACCACGCGACCGCGTTCGTCTGTCCGGGCAAAACTCCACTGGTCGCCGGGCATATTCGCGACGGAGATCAGGCCGCGACACTTCTCGTCGCGCGTCGCGATAGCTTCTCCGAGATCAGACACCACGTACGTATCGGAACTCGCGATGAGGAGATCCTCGTCCGCGTCGATGAACTCGCGTGCGGCAAGCACAGTACAGAGCTGACCCTCCGTCACATCGTCCAGCAGGACTACCGATGGCTCCCCCGTGACCCATGGCCGCAGGGCGTCCTGGAGGTGGTAGTCACGATCGTGGGTCTTGAGGGCCACGAAAATCATCTCCGAGTACGAGAGACCGACGAGACTCTCCAGTGCCCAGGCGAGCATGGGGCGCCCGGCCACGGGAAGGAGGGGCTTGGGCGTCGTGATGCCCTCTGCCGCAAGCCGTGACCCCCGCCCAGCCATGGGAACCACCACTTTCATCGGGGCCGCGCCTCCTGTTTGAGGACCCCGTCAGTCAGCTGGTCCCAACCGGTAAATCGAATCGCCCGGTCCTCGATGTAAACCTCCCCGTTGGGCTTGCCAAAGTGGAGCTCGTCGTACTCAATCCCATGACGCTCCAGCCAGTCCAGGGTGATCTTGCCGACGCGCTGGATCACCTTCCCCACGTTCCCCTCACAGGTCGCCATGTGGCGGGCCGTCAGGATGACGATGGTGTGACCTGCCGCCCGCAGCTCCCGGATCCGGTCGGCCGCGCCGGCGAGGGGCTCCACGTCCGAGTACGTCTGGCCTGGCCGTTTGAGCGAACAGATCACGCCGTCCAGATCCACCACGATCCGCATTACAACACCTCATTCAAGAGGGAAAGACCGGTCATGAACATCATCTGCTGTCGTCGTGGACTGTCGTGATGGAGAGGGAGCATGGAGATGAAGAGGAGCCCTTCAATCAACCGGATCTCATCAAGGTCGTACCCCATCTCCCGCACCATCCGGTCGAAGACCGCCGCCACGACCCTGGGGGTCCCATCGGCATACGCCGTCCCCGTATAGCCGTCCGGCGCCTCTTGAATCTCGAACATGTCCGCCACCACGTAGTCGTAGAGACTGCACACACTGTGGCGCAGCTTCGCGATATCGTAGCGAGGATCGCCAAAGACCCCTTTGCGTCCGAAGCTACCCCGCGGGTCGATCAGGCGGATGATCTGGCTACTGATGTCGAACAGGGTGTTGGAAAAGCAGAAATCCCCGTGGATCACGCACCCGGTCGTGGTCTCCGCCAACGCATTCACGCGCTCCTGAAGGGCCGGTTCCAATTCGGGGAGTCCCCTCAAAAGGCGCCCATTGAACCGAATCGCTGATCGCTTCAAGAGGTCACTCCATAGGGGATCCTGCCGACAGAGAAGATCGAGCCGCTGCCATGTCTTCTCCAGGTACACGGTCTTGAGGTCTGCCTTCGTCACCGGTCCCGGATAGCGCCGAAACTCCTCGTGAATTCTCAGGATACGTCGAAGAATTGAAGTCCACGTGTCGATGTGCAGATCACCGTAGAGGTAGAGTTCCGCCAAGGTTGGATAGCCGTAGTACTCCTGGACGATCTCCAGTTGTCCCGCCTCCTCCCGGTGGCTCACAATCCGCGGAGCGAGCACCTTGAGCTCATCAGGCACGTGAAGGTACCATTCCAATTCATCCCGTAACTTGCCGTTGTCCTCGCTACACTTGGTGATGGTGTTAAGGACGGGATTGATCTTAAGGGTGTTGAAGAACCGAGACTGCAGAAGGCGACGGCGAGCATCCACGAGATTGTCAATGTTTCCGAAGTCGAACCACTCCTGCACCGGCCGGGCATAAATCGTCCGCAGGGCCCCGTAGCATCGCAGGACGTGGCTCAGCTCTCGCTCTCCTTCTGCCACACTCCGTTCCACGCACGTCTGGAGGTGGCGTCCGTCCAGCAGGTGGTAGTACCCGCTCAGCGCGAGGCGCGGACCCGCCACGTTCTCCTGCTTGTCCACGTAGTCGATGATCCGCCCATCCGTCGCTGCAATCGCGAGACACCAGCGCCGTGAGTCCTTCACCTCTTCCACGTATACGAAATCCCGATCGCCATCGTAGCCGTCCCGGATCAACGTATCGCCCAAGATGATGCGTACCAAGCCCTCCGTTGGAGCGCAGTGAAGTCCGGCCAGCAGCGACTGAACGATCGTCCCCTCTCCGCGAAGCAATGCCAGCGTCACCTTCATTCGATTGGCATATGCCCGCTGAAGAAACCCCTGAAACCGATGATCCTGCTCTCGCAACACGACCACCACGTCTCGAATGCCCTTTGCAAGGAGGTCATCGAGGATCCATCCGATCACCGGCTTCCCATTCACCGGGACCATGGCGTTCGAGACGTTGGTGCCCAAAGGAAGATTGCTGTAGTTGATTGGTCCGCCGCAAAGGACAACGGTCAGCTCGTCACTCACGGTAACTTTCCATTCGTCGCAATCCGAACCGCCAGATGAGCAAGACGCTCGGTCGAACGTCCGTCGGTGAAAGGGACGTAATCGCGCACGAGTCTGGCGCGCTGCTGCCCGTACCACTCCGGCTGGTCCAGGCCGCGTCGAATTGCGGGAGCGAAATCCTCCGCCCTCCGTATGATGGGCACGAGGTCCAGCTGTTCGATGCGTCCGAAATGCTTGCCGAAGACCCAGGTGTCAAAGTAGCTCTTGGCCCGCTCTGGCTGGTAGGGATGGAAGATAGGGACGAGCGTCGGCCGATCGAAGATCGCGGCCTCAAGGGTAATCGTCGAAGCGGGAGTGACGACCACGTCCGCGTGCCGCAGCATGTTGGCCATCAACACCACGTCGTCACGGGTCATGTACCAGGTGAGGGCGGGCCAGTAGCGGTCGACATAGGAGAGGCGCACCTCAGGATGGCTCGCGTAGCGTTGAAAGTGCTCAAGCCGGGACCAGGGATGGAGCCGGCAGAGCACCTGCGGCCGACCGGGAATGGCGCCATCGTCTATCAGCTTCAGCAGGGCGTCCATCCAGCAGGTCTCGTCGTAGCCGGGGAAGAAGTAGCCGAGGCTGGCGAACAGGATGATCGGACGGGCCGGATCCATGCCGAAGTGCTGCGTCAACTTCTCCCGAGGCCATACGGTATCCGGCTGAAAGTATGGGTCGAACTGTGGCGAGCCGATGACCTCTACGTCCTCCGGCCGGTAACCTTCCAGCTCGACAACCTCCCGTCGATTGATCTCGTTCCAGACCGCCAGCCGTTGCGGTCGGCTCCGAATGCCCTTGTAGACATTGTCCCAGCTCCGTACCACCCCAAGGGTGGGAATGCCCAGGGTGTGGGCGGTGCTGATCAACTCCGCCTCCGCAGACAGGTGAGCATGGGTCGTCAGTAAGAGCCCCGACCGGTCTCGTCGCAATCGTTCCATGTACGCCCGCTTCGCGGGATAGAGATTCCTCGCTTCCAATGCGAGCCATGTGCGCAGGAGCGTCCGGCTACCCAATTGCGCCAAGCGTCGCCGGATATAGAACGCTCGGCTGCGCCAGGGGCTGGGGTCCGACGGCAGAAGAGGCGCGAAGTCAACGCCGGGTCTCTTCCACTCCCGCACGAACGCCGGCACCGTGACCGCCTCTGTGAAGATGGTGATCGAAAACCCCGCCTCCACCAGGCGATCACAGAGGCCGTTGTAAAGCAGGTCTCTGACCGTACGGCCCTCGGTGATGGATAGCGCAATCGATCGATCCACGCCCCGCATCCCCTATGACCTGGACAGCTCCACACTCGGCTCGGCGCTCCTCGCCGAGCACTGACTCCACAGCGCAAGGTTGATCCACTGCCACACGTAGAAACTGTTGTCCCCCACCCCGTCACAGTACTCGCGCCACGCCTTCTGAACCGCCGCGCGGTTCAGCCACACATCACCGTATGTCGAGAGCGCGAGCCCAATCTGCTCTCCCGCCCACTCTCTGAGCGAACCTCGTAGCCACTCCCGTTGGGGCGTCTGGACCGGCCGCTTCGGGCTTTCCCGTACCTTTTCGGGAAGAAGCTCTTGGACGATCTGGCGGGGGAGCCACTTGCCCTGTCCTGCGCGGATCTTGTGATCCACCGGCTGGCGAAGGCCCAGCTCGACGATCCGGTGGTCGAGAAACGGCTCACGCAGCTCGCGTGAGAACATCATCGAGACCCGGTCCGCGAATCTCATCGCCCGAGGAATCTTGGCATAGCGAACGTCCCGGTACTGGAGATCGCGCAGAGAGTCACCAAACGGCTGAGGGCTCCGGAAGGGAGACGCCAGCGATGCGAAATCCGGCTCGAGGCAATCGGGGCGCGTGGACGGCGTCCTCGCTCCTTGCACCGGCCCTGAAGCCGGGTCCGTGAGGCTGGCCCTTGCGTAGTACTCGTAGCCACCCCAGGCCTCGTCCAGGCCGTTACCGTCCAGGAGCACGACGACCCCTTCGGCCCGGGCTCGCTTGTGAACCATCGCCATGGCCATTGTCGGAACCCCGCCGAACGGTTCGTCTTGAAACGACTGCACCTCCAATGCGAGCCGCGGTACGTCCTCCGCCCTCAGACGACAAAAGCAGGCTGGATGCCGCGTCCGCGCGAGCATCTCTTCCACCCACGGGACTTCGTCATACTGAGGGTCGCCACAAAAGAACGTGAAGGTCTTGACGTCCGATTCCGACCCCTGCACGCGGTGCACGAGGGCGAGGAGCAACGAAGAATCCAAACCTCCGGACAAGCAGATCCCAACTGGGACATCGGATCGAAAGCGGAGCCTGACACTCTCCTCGAGGAGCCCCAGAAGCTCCTCGCCGACCGCCTTCGCGTCGCGGGGGTCTGGTCCCTGCGCCAGGACGGCGTCCGCCAGGTCATACCAGGTGCGAATCGACACTCTCCCCGAGGGCCTCCAGGTCAGGCACCCGCCGGGCGGCAGGCTCTGAATGCCCTGCCAGAAGGTCGAGGAGGTGTGGTCGTACATTCCCGAACCCAAATACCCCGACCAGGTGGTCACGTCCGGCACTCGGGGAACGCCGGCAGCGTGGATCGCCTTGATCTCGCTCGCGACGAGGAGGCCACCATCCGGGCGCTCATGGAAGAAGAGGGGTTTGACGCCGAACCGATCGCGTGCGGCGAAGAGGGTTTGTTCGTGCTCATCCCAGATGGCGAAGGCAAACATCCCCACCAGACGATCGAGGCACGCCGCGCCCCATCGCGCGTACGCCTGGAGCAGGACCTCTGTGTCGGTCGCGGTGCGGAATGCGCTACGGCCCCCGAGCTCCTCTCGCAATTCCACGTAGTTATAAACTTCGCCGTTAAACACGATGGTGTAGCGACCGTCCAACGTGGTCATGGGCTGCCGGCCGGCGTCCGAAAGATCCAGGATGCTGAGACGTCGATGTCCGAAGGCGCAAAACCCGGATCCACTCGTCCATGTGCCACGCGCGTCGGGACCCCGATGGACGACCGTCTCCAACGCGCCGTCAAGCGGTGGGACCTGGCCCCCGGGGCTGAGCAGAGCTACAAAACCGCACATAACTTTTCCGCGAGAAAGAGTTCGGTCTTTTCCATCGACTCTTCAGTGCATCCACCGATGTGTGGTGTGATCAGGAGGTTGCCATGCTCACGGGCATAGAGGACCGCGGGATGGTGCCCCATCCCGGTAGCGCGCTCGTCGGAGAGAACGTCCAGCGCCACCCCCGCTAAACGCCCCGAGCGCAAGGCATCCAGGAGCGCCGCTTCATCCACAAGCTCTCCCCGGGCGGTGTTGACGAACCACGCTCCGGGCTTCATCGTCTCAAACTGTTTCCTTCCAAAGCAATTCCGAGTTTCTTCAGAGAGGTTCACATGAAGTGTCACAATATCCGACTCCCGCAACAATTCGGACAACTCGACTAGGCGAACCGCTCCCTCCCGCGATGCCTTCTCTCCCTTGGGATCCGTGGCTAGAACACGCATACCGAACGCTTCGAGATACCGCGCCACGATTCGCCCAAGCCGACCATACCCGACGACCCCACCCGTTTTCCCATGGAGTTCGCGCCCGCGGAGCACATCCCGATCCCACCCTCCGGACGCGACGTGCACCGTCGCCGCCGGGATGCGTCTCAGGAGTGCAAGGATGAGTGCGATGGTGAGTTCCGCCGTGGCGCGCACATCCTTTAAGAACTCCGTTTCCCCCGTTAGGGACAACACGTTAACGCCGCGGCGCCGGGCTTCCTCGAGGTCGATGTGGTTGAGCCCCGTGGTAGGGGTCACGATCACTCGAAGTCGCGGCGCTGCATTCATGACCTCAGCGTCAATCCGGTGCGCCAAGCGCACCCAAAGAACCTCCGCCTCGGCGACCGCGCGAAGAAGAGCGCCGCGGTCGAGTTCGGCAAAGACGACCTTCCCCAAGCGACGCAGCATTTCTGTAGCGCCCGGCGAGAACCCCCGTGATTCCGTGACTAGGATCGTCCGGCTCCGCGCGACGTGCCCGCCTTGTAAGTTCGATGGCCCCTCAACGAGTGCGCCCACCGGCATCTGCTCCCTGTCTGGCTGCTCCCCAGACCCGCCGGGCGTAAGGGTCGCGTATCTCAGCATCTGCTCCGCTAAAAACAAATCGAACGGGGTGTCGATGTTACACGCGCGCTCCTCCGGAACGATCCACGCACGGCAGTCCTGGCCCTTCAGCGAATTTTGTTCCATGAGGACATCTCTGCGCGTCAGATAAATCGAACCCTCGCGGAGGTAAAGCCTCGGCAGATCCTGACGGCGCTGCCCCTCGCTTGCCTCGGCAAACGGCGAGTCGATGACTCGGCCATCTGACTCGACGAACTTCATTCTCGCCGGATGTTTCTCTCCGGCGTCAACGAACGAGATGACCGAGTCGGCGCCTGTCCGCTCCAGCAGCTCGATCGCGCCGTCGATGTCGTCGGGCCGACGGAGCGGATTCGTAGGTTGAAGCGCCAGCACCGCGTCGTAGCGCTCGCCCTTTGCCTCTAGCCTCCGAACAACGTCCTGCAGCACCGGAATCGTGGGTGTATCGTCGAGGGCCAATTCCGGCGGCCGCATGAACGGCACCTCCAGTCCACAGGCACGACCCACCGCGGCGATCTCCTCGTCGTCGGTGGATAGAACGACGCATTTCAGCCTTTTGGCGGCTAGGGCCGCTTCTGCCGTGTAGGCCAGCAACGGTTTACCGCGTAGAGGCACAATGTTTTTTCGCGGGATTCCTTTCGACCCTCCCCGCGCGGTTACGATGCCCAAAACCCTCATGTCGCTGATCGGCCCGTGGCCATTTCGCTGTCCCGGTCTTGCTCCATGTAATACAGGCGCTTCTGGATGTAGGGCTTGAGGTGAACCAGCGCGTCCGCAATTCGTTCAGACCCGTATCCGTCGCCATATAGCGTGCTCGGACTGTACAGACCGTGCGCGAGCTGCATCTGGACCGCTGCCGTGATTTCTTTCGTGACGGGCACCACGAACGTGACGTGCGCGTCTGTCTCTCGGCCTTCCTGGCGGCTCCCGACCAGGACCACCGGCGTTCCGAAGTAGCTCGCATCCCGAACGAAACTGCTCGAATTTCCAACCGCGCACGCAGCGTTGCAGAGCACCTTCAGGTAATTCTCCGGGCTGAGATTGACCAGCGTCCTCAGCCAAGTGGGCTTCTTCTCCGTACGGAAGACGCGGATCGCCTTGCTGATGTGGTCGGCCCCGGCATCGATATTGGGCCAGAGCAATATCGTCTGCATCTGCAGCGTGTCAAGCGTTGCCAGTAGCTCTTCCATCTGCCGCCGTTCGCCGCTATACTCCGTCGTGATCGGGTGAAAGAGCACAAGCAGAAACGGCTTCGACACGTCAATCCATGCCCCACTGCCTGAGGCGTTCACTACATCGGGATCTAACCTCCGGTCCAAAACCCGCGCGATGTCACTACTCGGGCAGCCCACTCCCAGGATCGTGTCCCGGTGCTCCCCCATCCGGACCAGATATTCCGCAGACCGGCGCGTGCTCGGGAAATGGAAGTGAGCCAGCTTGGTGATCGCGTGTCGCGTGCTCTCGTCGATCGATCCGGAAACTTCGCCTCCTTGGATGTGCGCGATGCATATGTTCATGTAGGCCGCAGCAAGGGCCGCCGACAACGCTTCGTAACGGTCCCCGATGATCAAGACGACATCCGGCTTCAATCTTTGAAATTCGCTGGCGAACTCCACGACGGCAAACCCCACCGATTTTGCCATCGTGGCCGGCGTCGACCCCTCCAGTTCGATGTAGATCTCGCCATCCACGGGGAACCCATCCTCCTTCACCCCCCGCACGGGGAGATCGAATCGCTCCAGAACCATCGTGCCGGCGGCAATCACCTGAAGCTCGAGTTCCGGACGGGCGGCAATGGCCCGCATGACGGGCTTGAGCCGCCCATAGTTGGCTCGGTCTACCAGAACAACAGAGACTTTACGGCGAAGATCACTATTCAAGATCGCCCTCCGTCAGCAGTGTGTCCGCTGAAACCGCTCTTCGCAACCTCCGGCCCACGACCTCCCGCAACCTCGCGGCCGGGATCCCTGTTCCGGGTTTCTTGACTGCAAGGTGCTCCGCGGAGAGGACCGCCCCTTCCGGCAGATCCACACGGGCCACGACGCTCTTGGTGAACAGCCCTCGAATAGACCCGAGCTCCTCTGCAATCACATCCTTATCTACCGGGTTAGCGACCGCCTTTTCGACGAAGCGCACCCCGTCAATCAACTGGTGCAGTTCCTGAGTCGTAATTGAAACCGACACGTCCGGGCCAAACATCTCCCGGCTGAGGGTCACATGGACTTCAAGCGCATCGATACCCATGGCGGCGGCGGCGAGCCCCGCGCAGATAGTGCCGGAATGATCCGAAAGCCCCACCTTGCAACCGTACCGTTTCCGGAAGAACGGGATCATGTTCAACCCCAGCTTTTCTGGTGGCGTCGGGTACATTGACGTGCATTGCAGGACGGTTAGGTCGAGGCCTGAGTCCTTCACCCTCCGTACCGCCGCATCAACCTCCTCGAGTGGGCTCATTCCCGTGGACAAGAGGATGGGTAAGCGAGTGGCTACCATGCGCTCAAACATCTGTTCGTTGCTCACCTCACCCGAGGCCACTTTCCAAGCGGCTACTCCGACGCGACTCAGAAGGTCCACAGCCTCAACCGAGAAAGGCGAACTGAGAAACTTCAGACCAACCTCATCGGCGTGCCGCTTGAGCCCTCGCCACTGCTCCTCGCTGAATTCCATACGTTTCCAGTACTCGTAGCGGGTGCCATCTTGGCGGCTAAAGCGGACCCGCCATGGCTCTTCGGCTGTGCTCTCCGCAGCCGCAATATGGGTCTGAAACTTGACGGCATCGGCGCCCGCCTGTGCGATGGCATCGATGAACGCGTGGGCCATCCCCAAACTGCCGTCGTGCGCCTGGGCCACTTCCCCAGTGATGAAACACCGCCCTGTCGCCCCCCTTACTTGTCCGCCAATCGATCTGTCATCTACCATGACTTTGCGTCTTACAGCCGTAAACCGTACCGGCGAATATATGGAAAGTGCGCCAACTGCAGGCCTCTGGCTTTGCAGACCTCGTCGATCGCGATCGTCGCACCGGGCCAGTTCCGCTCCCGGCACTCATCAAACACCACAAGACCGCCCGGCGACATCCGGGGCAGACACTCCTCGAGGACCATCCGAGTGGATTCGTAGAGGTCACAATCGACATGGAGGAAGGCGATCTTCTCGGGGAGTCGAGCGGCGAGGGTGTCGCTGAAGAAGCCAGAAACCAGTTCCACCTTTACGTGATGTTCTCGAAGGAGGCTGTCTTCACGGGATTCATCAGTTCTGAAAATCATCTGAATGACTTTCACGGACGTGTTGGTCCAGCCCGTGGGCACGCCCACCCCCGGCACCCGAGGCCCTAGGTCGTGAATGGAGGCCTTCGGGAACCCCATGAAAGAGTCAAACCCATATACTGTACGGTCAAGCCTGAGGACCGCCACACCGAACACGAGCGTCGTGAGCGACTTCGCATATCCTACACCGCACTCGACGACATCACCTCGCACATTGCGCAGTTCTTCCAGGAGACTTATGAAACCGTAAATGCGGCCGACGTCTATAGAACTCAGCAGCATGAATCTATCCAGGTACCGGTCAAACGCGTATTTCCTTGTCCGCCATGTTTCCACCGGATCGTCCCCGCCTTGAACACCTTGAAACACTCTGCTCAGACACTGACGTCTCAACGTCATCAGTGTGTCCCCCTCGACGGTCTTGGCCACAGCGTCATACATCTCTTCCACCGCCCCAACGCGCTTCATGGTCGGCAATAGACGCAAGACCTCGGATACCAGGCCGAAACCAAGTGTTTTCGCAAGGCCCACCACATTGCCAATGCCAATGCGCCTCTTCCTCATCAGCTTGACCCTGACTCAAAGCTCCTGGGCTACCTCTCCAACGATGAAACACCGACCGGGTGCTTCACCCACTTGTCCGCCAATCGACACCTGCATGATCCTCCCGTCTGATGGAGAACCTGCTTCATCTGCCCATCCCCAGATGATGGTCGTCATCCCACTAGGCTATCTGCCCAAGCACGGAAGTTTGCATCCAGCGATGGTTTGCATTACGCACATCATATCTTTTCAATGTCTTGTTTGATCGCACTGATTAATTGCACGTGAGTATTCTGCTGATCGTATTTGCGACTAACCCGCAACCGTGCCTCTGTGCCGTAGCGCGGCCAATTCGATCGATCTCCCCATGCACGCTCCAGAGCCTCCGCAAAATCCGCGGTTTCGGTGGAGCGCGCTAGCCAGCCAGTCTCGCCTTCTACCACTATCTCCGGTATCCCACCTACAGGCGTGCCTACAGCTGGGCGACCACATGCCATCGCCTCCACCATCGTGTACGGCATGCCTTCTGACAGCGATGGCATTACCAGTAGGTCGGAATCAGCAATTACGGATATCACGTCGTTGCTGTACCCACATACTTGGACACGATCCGACGGGATGCCGTAATATTCAATCAGTCGAGCCATGTGACCACTATGTGGCCCGCCTCCCACAAGGGTTAGCCCCCAATGCCGCCCGATCCATTGTTTTCCTGCGAGCGCCTCCAAAAGAATATGCTGCCCCTTGTGTCCCAACAAAAACTGCCCAAGGCATAGAAAGCGAGCCTCTCCCTCTGTTCTCACCGGATTCGCGGCTGCCGCCGCAGCGGCGCGTGTGATGAAGTCATGCGGCAAGGCATTCACTCCCGTGAAAATGTTGTCTAGCCGTCTGCCCACCGCCAGTTCCAAAATCCTGAGATTCTGAAGCGCGACACAAACCACGCGCGCCGCCTGCATCACAACGCTTTCACACTTGACCCGCTCGTCATCATTCTCTAAAAAGAAGTGATCTTGGGCGTGCTGAATGACAAGCCAGTAAGGAATACCCAGATCGGCGCATGTGGATGCAGGCAAGCCGAGTCTCCTGATCGCTCCAATGCCGGAAATGTTAAACCAGACAAGAGCAGGTCGCAGGCTCATTATTTGATTGCGCCAGGCCTGATATCTCCCTAGTTCCGATTGCCGATGCCCCCGAGCCAGGCGGTTCCAAGCGCGCTGCACAACACTCCCTGGCGCGTCGTGCCACCATTTTACAGTCACGCCGGCAGCTACCAGCCGCGATGCCCACTCCCGAACCGCGTCGTTGTCACGCAACATGACATGGCAGTCGAACTCATCTCGAAAACGCGAATCGAGAACGGCGTCAGACCAAAACTTCTCGGCACCTCTCCACAATTGCAGTGTCGAAAAGAATAACACTTTGGGTTTCACGGATGTTGCCCGCTACAAAGCGGCCGTGGCACGCCGCCACGACGCCAAGCATACACTTCGATCAAGAGATTCCGGTCGCAGATCGCCTTAAACGGTGCCACCGAACTCGCACGTCCCAGAGCGAATGAAGGAACAGCACTGCCAATTGCCACGTCGATCCCGCTCTCGCGGAGGCGAGTCAACGTCGCAAGGAACGCGTCCGCCCTTTCGCGTATGACGTGAAATTCAACCACTAGTCTCTGCACGCGCTCGATAGCCCCAGTTTGACACAGGTGATCAATGACTAGAAATTCGGCTCCCTCTATGTCCAACTTCAGAAGATCGACCCGATCTGGCAGATGCTCTGCTAACGCTATCGCGGGTACTAGAAACGATGATTTTGATGAAATGGCTCCTTTGTCAGTCCCTTCTCGATAGAAACCGACCGTGCCTTCGGCAGCCCACACAGCTTGCTGCCGAACGTTGACATCGGTGTATCCCGCCCGCAAGAGGTTTCGTTTGAGGATCTCCGCAATCTGAGGATCAGCTTCGTACACGGTCAAGCAACATGATGGATAGTTCTGCTTAAACCAAACGGCGCTCAGACCGATGTTGCCCCCGCAGTCTACGATGACCGGCTTTGGACTTTCGCATTCGAATGCATATTGTTTGGAGATGAAGATGTCGCGGTATTGTGACACAAGAGTTCCAATGGAGGTGTACTCAAATCGTCCCCATGGAAAGTCGAAGAAGAATCGTCCGCCTCCGGCATTCGTCCGCCGAATCTTTCCGAGTCTGTAAAGAACTTCCGACTCGTTGCCCGGAGGAAGCCCCGCAGCGAGACGAGCACGCCAGTAAGCACGTCTAACCAACGGATTCTTCCGAAGCCACTTTCTCATCCGTCGAGCCTCACCTCGTCGTCTTTCCTGGTCAGCTCAGGAGTCGCCCACATATTCTGTCTTCCAAGCCAGGCGTGGCCTAACAACGCCAATCCACCCGCCGCCCCATTCGGCGCGCATAGCCCCGGTGTCGTGTACAGTGAACCCAATGACTTCTCTCGCAAACAGTTCGATTCGATTGACCTGACTGAGAACCAGAACGTTAACCGCATACAAACCCTCGTTGAGAAAGTTGCCAGGGACGCTACATGTCGCTCGGAACATCCCCACCGGATAGGGTTTGCCAAACCATTCATCTCTCGTAACCGAAGCAGATGGAAAGTTAGCGGAAGAGAGCACTTGAACCCCCATCTTGTCCAGGAGATGAATGCTTGTGCACAACTCCGCGTCCCGCCGGAAATTCCAGAACTCAAACTCAATGAGGACGGGCTTCTCAATGCTTACGTCGCTCGTGACCTCGCCATCCGAAACAATCCGCACCGAATGGAGCCTGACATTCTCATTACCTGGCGCCGTGGATTGGTCGCCCCACCTAACTTCCCCACTTTGACGAGTGCCAATCTGCACGTACTGCGATATCACGGCACGAGACGAACCCTCACCAATTTTCCTCCCTTCAGACAATAAGATGGCACTCTGACACAGATTCGCGATTGCTCCCAGATTGTGGCTGACGAACAACACGGTGCGACCGAGCCGGGCCACGTCACCCATCTTTCCCATACACTTCTTCTGAAATGTGGCATCGCCTACCGCCAGAACCTCGTCTACCAGTAGAATCTCCGGGTCTAGATGCGCCGCCACCGAAAATGCCAAACGCAAGTACATGCCGGTAGAGTAATGTTTCACCGGCGTGTCAATGAACTTCTCTACTTCAGAAAACGCAACAATCTCATCAAACTTTCGTTTTATCTCGGCGCGTTTCATGCCGAGGATAGCGCCATTGAGGAAGATGTTCTCCCGCCCGCTCAATTCCTGGTGGAAACCCGTGCCCACTTCCAGGAGCGATCCCACGCGGCCATGTACTTCGGCGTACCCCTCCGCTGGCTCGGTAATCCTGGAGAGGATTTTCAGCAGAGTGCTCTTGCCCGCGCCATTGCGGCCGATGATGCCGAGCACCTCCCCCCGCTGGACCTCGAAGGACACGTCTCTCAACGCCCAGAACACTTCGAAGGTATTCCGCCGATTGCCTTTCCGACGAACGATAGCTTGGAGTGCCCGCACCGGCACCATGGCCGCGTCCGCCAGCGCATCGCGGAGTGTCCTGTACTCTTCTTGCCTGCGGCCAATCCGGTACTGTTTGCCCAGCCCTTCTACTCTGATCGCAACATCACCCACGGGCATCAACTCCTATGCCACGTCCGCAAAGGTTTTTTCCATCCGACGAAAATAAAATGCTCCGCTGACCAGGATAGCGAGCGCCGTCGCGGACGAGACGAGAACCATCGGCCCCGGCGCGGTGCCCGAGCCCAAAAGGGCCCAGCGAAACCCCTCGACCACCCCGGCCATCGGATTCAACCCGTACACGGTGTGCCAGGGAGGGCCCAGGAGGCTACTGGGATACGCGATAGGCGTGGCAAACAGCCAGAACTGCGTCAGGAAGGGCACGACATAGCGTACGTCTCGAAACTGTAAGTTCAGCGCGGAGAGCCACAGGCCCACGCCGAGCGCGGTGACCAGCGCTAGCCCGAGAAAGGGCAGCAGCCAGACCACCCCCACGGTCGGCTTGATACCGTAGTAGAACATCATCCCCACGAGGACCACGAACGCCAGAACGAAATCGACGACCCCTGAGAGAACCGTGGCGAGGGGGATGGCCAGTCGGGGAAAGTAGACTTTCGTGATTAGGCGGGCACTGCTCACCAGGCTATTTGACGCCTGGCTCAGACCGTTGGCGAAAAAGGTCCACGGAACCAGCGCCGCATAACTGAAGATCGGGTAGGGGACGCCGTCGGAGGGCATCCGGGCCAGTTTGCCGAAAAAGAGGCTAAAGACCACCATCATGAAAAATGGCTGGATAATGGCCCAGGCTGCGCCCAGGATGGTCTGCTTGTAGCGCACCTTGATGTCCCGCCAGGTTAGAAAATAGAGGAGCTCTCGGTACTCCCACAGCTCACGCAGCCTGAGCGGCACCCACCCCTTTGATGGTTTGATCAACACCACTGGCATGATCCTGTCCACTTCAGGATCGGTGTCCAACGTCACGGCCCGGGTCATCTCTGCCGCCATTCCCCCTCCACCACCAGGAGGACAGGCAGTTCACTCTTTATCGCTTCCTCTTCCTGCTGGACTTTCTCGGCCTCGCGGAGGGTTACGAGCATCGACAGTCCCACGGCCAGCCAGAAGAATTTCTCAACCAGTACGCCGTGGAAGAAGCCATACGAGAGGAGTCCCACGAGTGCGGCCTCCAGGTAGACCGCGGGCATCGGGCCCGGCGCCTGGGAACGGATCGATCGGAGGCCCCCGAGGAGGCTCAGCATCGCCGCCAGGAACAGGGCAAGACCGATGACGCCCACCTCTATGCCGAGCTGGAGGTAGATATTATGCGCGTCCATCCTGTAAGTCGTCTTGAAGGTGCCAAAGCCGGCTCCGAGGATCCAGGAGGACTTGAGCGCCTCAAGGCCAGCCTCCCAGATCGGCCAACGCCCCCCTCCCGACGAGAAGTCCTTGCCGGTAAAGCGCCCAACCAGCGCCTGCAGGACTTCCCATCCTGCGATCAGCACGACGGCAAGGATCGCCCAGATTCCCAGCCGGGTCCGTTTGAATCGCCAAGTGACCAACATCAGGACCACCACCATCCCCAGGATTCCTGACCTGGACTGGCCGAACACCGCGGCCAAAAACATCGCGGTGAAGGCAGCGTACGACCACACGCGGTGCAGCAAGGATCGCGAGGTGAAGATCCCGTAGAGACTGAAGGCGAAGGGCAAAAGCATGCTCGCCGTCAAGCCATTAGGATTCACCCACCATCCTGGCCCGATCCCACCACCGAGCCGACCCATCATGCTTGGCGCAGACTCGTCGACCTCAAACCGACCGGAGAAGTAGGCGTAGAGCCCTGAGAGCGCCACGAGGGCGCCACCGACCACGATGATCTCACGGAGGAACGCCAGCTCGTCATCCGAGAGCCGATTAATACTCAGGGCCACGGCGAGAAAGGTGAGCCCCAAAACGGTGGTGAGCACATCCTGCGAGCGACTGGGATTGACGCTCCACATGACCGTCAGGGCACTCCAGAGGCCAAATCCTGCAAACCACCAGGCTGACCGGTGGGGGAGATTGAATGTGCGGGTCAGTAATCCTCGCATACCAAGCAAGAGGACCGCCCCAATCCCGAGCCACTTGGTGAGCGTGGCCAGCAACGCAATGTCGATTCCGAGGACCTTCGTCGCCTCATCCGAGGCAATCCACGCGTAGATCCCTAGTGGAAAGACCACGAAGTATCGGAGACCAGAGGTAATCACGACACCAGCCAAGACGCCAAGGCCCCAGAGCAGATCCGTGTGCTCCAGGAGCACCAAGAGGGCCGCGGCCGTAAGCAAGGTAAACGCAAGAAACAGTGGCATCATCCTCTTATTCCCACAAGGGTCCGGCGAGTCCTTGCACGTTTAATGTCCTGTTGGCCGAATCAGGACGCCTACAGTTCGAAGAAGGATCGACATGTCGAACAGCAGCGACTGATTTTGTAAATAGAACAGGTCGTATTCGAACTGCTCCTTTGTTTCCGCCAGAGAGGAGGCGTACGGGTAGTTGACCTGTGCCCAGCCAGTCAATCCGGGTTTGACAAAGAACCTGGTCGGGTAGAGGTGAATGGCCTCTCTCCACCCGGCATACACATATGTCCCTTCCGCGTCGTTCCTTCGGAGGGCCGGTCTGAAGACTGGCACTCGCTGGCCGAAGTCCGTAACGAACGCCTCCCGCTCAGGCCTCGGTCCCACAAGGCTCATCTCGCCGCGAAGGACATTGATCAGCTGGGGCAGTTCATCCAGTCGCCACTTCCTTAAAAGGCGACCCAGGGGCGTCACGCGGGAATCATTCGCAGACGCCATCACCGGCCCTGTCAGCGCCTCGGCGTCTGGGATCATGGTTCGGAACTTGATCATCGGAAACCGGGTCCCGTCCTGGCCGAGACGCTCCTGGCGATAAAACACAGGCCCGGGCGACAGTGCCTTGACCAAGAGCGCGATGATCGCGATGAGCGGGGCCGCAAGGATCACCAGGATGGAGGAGAAGACGACGTCCATCACGCGCTTCAATGTGACGTTGACCGGCCGAATTTTGTTAAGGCTCAAAAACAAGGCCCAGTAGTCGATGACGGAGTCAAGCGGGACGCGCCCGCTGATCGCCTCGTAGACCTCCACGGCATCAAACACCTCCACCCCGTCCAGACGGCAATGGGCAATCTCCCTGAAGAGGTCGCCCTCTCTCTTGTAGGGAGGCACCAACACCACGCAATCGACCCGTTCCGTCCTGGCGAGCTCCCGAAGCGCCGTCGACCCGACGTAGACGGGACAGTCCAGTTCCATCTCAGATTTCCCATCGCTCGTATCGAGAACAGCGACGGGCTTGAGGCGAGAATCGTTTGCGTTGCGAAGCAGGCGAAGCAGTTTTTGTGCCTCCGCGGCCGGGCCGACAACGAGGGTCCTCCGCGGGGGAAACAGATGGGCCGCGACGCGATCCAGAAGAAGACGCGATCCAATAGAGATCACTGCCTGAAGGGTCGCGAACAGGCCAAACACTCCTCGACCCAAACGATCCAATCCTTGGAGATAGACAAAGGCCAGGGCAACAAGGCAGGCGACGACGTTGGCGCAGAAGTACGTGACGACCAGCAGGGCGGGGTCACGACGGTTTCTGGGCGTATTCGCGTCAAAGACATAGAAGGTGGCCGCGTAGATCATGGGAATGACGAATATCTGCGTTTCAAAAAGAAGAATATTGGCGGGTAGGCGTTCGATCCTGTAACGAATGACAATCGCCAGAAGGAGGGAAATGATCGCCCCCACGACCGAAACCGGCACCAGCTTCAGCGCCGACCCTGACATCTGCTCGACCCCCCTTTCCCCGCCCGAAGCTAGTCCACGGCCGGATGAGCAGCGACCTCGCTCATCACCTGCGGAAAGCCGCGGGTCTTCAGGTAGCGGAAGTTGTGGTACCACTCTCCGGCGGGGGCCAGCACAGCCCAGTCCCGGAAGGCATGCATCATCTCCCGGATGCCGTCCTCCACGGCAAACCGAGTGCGAAATCCCAACACCTCACGGATCCTGTCAAACTTCACGCGATAGTTCCGCTGGTCAGACTCTCCTTCAGCAATTTCCACTTCCACGTGAGGCATCTCCCCCTGCACCAGCTTCGCAATCTCCAGGACCGTGTAATTGAGAGATTCGTCACCCACATTGAAGGTCTCTCCCCGGACCTTTTCATCCGGTGCCATCGCGGCCAGGATGAACGCCTCGGCAGCGTCCTGGACGTGGAGATTCGGACGATACTGCTGCCCCCCGAACACCCGGATCTTTCCGTCAAAGAAGCCGTTGGCGGTAAAGGTGTTTACCAGAAGGTCCAGTCGCATCCGGCTTGACAGCCCAAAGACGGTGGCGAGGCGGAGGACGGTGACGCTGAAGCGATCAATCTGCTCAAGGAGGATCTCCTCCGAGCGTATGCGCGTCTTGGCGTAGACGGACACGGGATTGAGCCACGACGTCTCATCAAGCATGCCGTTGGAGTTCGCGCCGTAGACACTGCACGAGGAGGCGAAGACCACCCGCTGGACGCCCTCCTCCCGACACACCTCCGCGAGCAGTTGCGTGGCCTCCTGATTGATGGATATCGTCCGGTTCACATCCAACTCGCACGCCGCATCACCCACCAGGGCCGCAAGGGCGATGACCCGATTAGCCCCCCTTACCGCTGATCTCATCGTCTCGCGAGACCGGATATCCCCCTCGATCATCTCCAGTCGGGGGTGGTTGAAAAGATCGATCAACCCTTGGCCCCCGTAGAGATAGTTGTCCACGACCTGAACGGCGTGCCCCCGCGCCAACAATTTCTGGACCACATGGGAACCGATGTATCCTGCCCCACCGGTCACCAGCACACGCTGGGGCCCGTTCCCGAATCCTCCAGTTACCGAATTCCCGCCGACTTCCGCTGTCACATCTCTCATCACCCTATCTCCTCAACGCCTTCACTGTGTCTCCAACGACGTCGATCACACTCTCGACGTCGGTGTCCGTCATGTTCGGGTAAATGGGCAACGACACCGCCCGATCAAAGACATGTTCGGCCGCAGGGAACGCACCGGCATGGTACTGAAAGGCCTTCTGATACGCTGGATGAAGATGCAACGGAATGAAATGGACACTCGTCCCAATGCCACCGTGCCGAAGAGACCGAATGAAGGCGTCTCTTCCGCCCGCGAGGGCGGGCAGATCGAGCTGAAGAATATAGAGATGCCAGGCGTGCGTTCCGTAGTCAGCTTCCCGTGGAATGATGCAGGCCTCTATGTCCGATAACCCTCGGTGATACGCCCGGGCGATCTCTCTTCGCCGCTTGTAAAAGGCATCTGACCGTTGAAGCTGGTGGATCCCGATAGATGCCGCGAGATCAGTCATGTTGTACTTAAAACCGAAGTCCACAACCTCGTAGTACCATTTGCCCTTGTCGGAGTACCGGTTCCACGCATCGCCGCTCAGCCCATGGAGGCTCATTCGCCTCACCCGCTCTGCGTCCTCACCCCGAGCGGTGGTGACCATTCCTCCCTCGCCTGTCGTGATCGTCTTGGTCGCGTAAAAGCTGAACGCCGTGAAATCCCCGATAGTCCCGATCGTCCGCCCCTTATACATGGCTGGGAGGGCATGGGCCGCGTCCTCGATCACGCGGATCCCGTGCCGTCTGGCAAGCTCCATGATCGGATCCATGTCGCAGGACTGCCCGGCGATGTGGACGGGGATGATCGCCTTGGTCCGTTGGCTGATCATGGGTTCGACGGTCGCAACATCGATATTGAACGTATCGCGTCGGCAGTCGACCAGAACAGGGCGGGCACCTAGATGGGTGACCACAGCGCCGGTCGAAGTAAACGTGTAGGTCGGAACAATCACCTCGTCGCCGGGCCCGATCCCGATGGCCTCGAGGGCCAGATGGAGCGCCGCCGTACATGAGCTGACGGCAACGGCATGACTGGCCCCCACGTAGTCAGCGAAGGCCTTCTCGAAGCCCTTCACCTTTTGCCCGGTCGTCAGCCACCCTGACCGAAGGGTGTCAACAACCTCGGCGATCTCTTCCTCGCCGATCGAGGGACGATGGAACGGAATCATTTCGTCCCCCCGACCTTCACCTCCGGCAGGCGGAGCACGAGCGTCGTCCCGCCGGCTTCGCCGGCAGAGAGCGTTGCCCCTCCCCGGTGCCGGGCAGCAAAGGCCCGCACCACCGCAAGGCCGAGGCCGAGCGGACGGTTCCGGTGAGAGGAGTACAGGGGTGGGGTTCCGACAGAAATCACCACATGGCCGTTCTCCCGGGCAGTTCGAATATGAATCTGTCCCCCCTCTTCCATCGCCTCCACCGCGTTCTCGATCGCGTGGACCAACACGCCGATGAAGGCCATCGAGATCTCAGACACCAGTGGCTCCGCCGACGGCTCAAACGTGAGCTCGATCGAACCCTTCTGCCGGCGCGGCCTCTTCTCCCATGAGTCCCTGGCAATCTCGATGGCCTGACGCACGATCTGATTGATCTCGATGGGGGCGGGCGGGCTCCCTTCCAGCCGCTCGGCGCACTCCCACAAATCCGCGAGGACTGCGGTGACTTCTCGCGCCACGGCCTGGGCCAAGCTGTTCCGGTCGGGCCCCTCCTCGACGCCATGGCGAAACGGGCTCGTGAGCATGTTCGGGCCGGGAGTCAGGACGGCCGAGACCCGGTGCACGACTCCCATGATCATCTCCTGCAGGGATGCCCCGAGGTACCTGGTGAAGAGCGCGTACGCTGTCCGCTCCACTACGCTCGCTCCCTCCGTTGCAGGGCTATGACGGTCTCCATGGCTACCCCGACCACTTCCCCGATGCGTCGCAGGACCTCCAGGACCCGCGGGACGGCCAAGAGCCCGTCGCCCACGTACAGACAGGCCAGTCCGAATATCTGATCCTCTTCCATCAGAGGAAGACAGATCCGTGTCCAAACCTCCCCCGCCTCGCTTGTCCCCTGCAACGGATCGAGAGGATCGTCGGCTACGTTGACGACGCTTACCGGGAACTGCCCGTCGGTGGCCCGGGCGAGCGCCAGGAGCAAACGCGCTCCTTCCTCTTCGGTAACGGCCTCGGGGAGATTCCTGCGAGCGGTGATCGTCATCCCCCCTGCGGGCGCTTCGGCAAAGAGCAGTCCCTTTACGGGGACCTCCAACCAGTCGGACACCCCAGAGGTGAGCAAGGCCAGAATGTCGTCGAAGGACGTCGCCCCCAGCAGTGCACTGGAAATCTGAAGGAGGTGGGACATCGCCCGCGCTTGCTCCACCAAGCGACGAACCTCCCACGCACGGTGCGAGACGGCGAGAAACTTTTCCAGATGCACTTCGCAGCGATCGAGCTTCTCTCGCGTCAGGGACGCCCGCTCTGGTGAGCGCATCTCCCCTATGCTGAGGACCCCCAGCGACTCCCCAGCTAACGCGACGGGCACGAGCGAAACCGATCGAAGGCCCGGGACGAGTCCCAGTGCAGCTTCCTCCGTACCTGTGCCCACCGGTGCTCCAAGATGAAGGGTGACGGCCTGTCTCTCCTCGAACACGTACCGATGCCACTTCGCCGACGAAAGCGAGATCCGCATGCCCACGGGAGAGATCGTAGACACAGGACGGAGCGTGCTGAATCCTTTCACCCGCAGAGAAAAATTCGGAGAGTCCCACAGGGCCACGCTGACCGCGGTGACGGGAAGAGCATGAACCATTTGATGAGCTAACTCCTGCGCTTCGGTCTCTATACCCCATAGCGCCATCGGAATCATAATGACCCTTTCAGTGTTAGGGGGTCGACCATCACGACTTCGCTCATATCCCGCCGCTTTCTCACAACCCTCAGCGTCCCGGGGTTGTCACAGCAGTCCCGGTCGCCCCTGCGAGGCTACGGCGAGCCGGCCCATGGTCTGGCTGCCGCGTCAGGACCCACCGGAACTGTTCCGCGGCCTGCTGCCCCCGGCCCATCCGCAGGTAGAGGTTCGCCATCTCCATTCTGACCTCGTTCTCCGACGGGTGGAGCCGAATCGCCCGCTCGTAGGCGATCGCGGCTTCTCGATATAAGCCACTCCGGACATACGCCCGCCCCACCTCCCTCTGGAGTCGCCAGTCGTTTGGACCGAGCCCCTCGGCGGCGCGGTATTCTTGAAAGGCCTCACCGAGCTCCTTCCCCTGCTCCAGGAGCCTCCCCACTTCGAAGTGAGCCCAGGCGTCATTGGGAAGATCCTGAAGAACCTGTCGCCAGAAACTCAGCGCACGCGCTCCCTGACCGCGGCGGCCAACATATGAAGCAAAGCGAGCGCGATACTCATTGACCTTCGCCGGCTCCTCCACACGGGCCAGGGCCACCGCCGAGGCCAAACTCGTCTGGGCCTCCTCCCATTTCCCCAGAGCCTCATAAGCCTCCCCAAGGGCGAGGAAGACACGAGGGTACTTCGGGGCGAGAACGAGGGCATGGCGGGCTTGCACGAGAGCGCCGGGCGCGCCCCCAATCTTCAAGAGCGCTTGACTGTACGCCAATCGAACCTCCACCTGGGCTCCCGGGCTGGGAGCAAGGGCCAAGGCCTCCTCAAACGCCGCATTGGCCGCTGTCGATCGGCCCTGGCCATGGAGATGGCGTGCTGCGGCGAGCCAGAGGTTATAGCGCCTAGGAATCGAGGCTTCGAGGAGCCCGGGGGCGGAGCTTAGGGCGGAGATCTCGTCTATCACTTCCCGCAACAGGGCAGGCTCGAGCGTAAGGGCCTGATGGAATTCTTTCGTCACCACCTGACGGCCGGTCTCCTCTCTTATCAAGTGGGCGAGGGCAAAGAGGGCCAGGCTGTGATGGCGATGGGCATTTTGCGGATCCCAAGCCACGGCCTCGCGCAAATGGACGAGAGCCTGGACATGGAGGCTCTCCGGAGCGTCCAGGGCAGGAGTGAGTCGGGGATCCACCGCGCCGTACAACGAGGGGACCTCCTTGACCGTTCGACGCACCGTTTCCAGGCCCGCCAAGAACCACCCCATCCGTTCGTGAGTCTGAGACGCCCGCGGCCTACGCTGAAGGCTCCGCCCGTAGGCGCTGTACGCCGCCGCGAAGAAAGGCTGACTGACCCGAAACCGCTCCTCCGGTGAGGCTGTCAGCCGTCGCCCATCCGGCGCCACCCCGTGGTTCCAGACCCGCCAGCCAAGTTCTTCGGCGACGCCAGCGAACGCGTGCTGGACCACAGGGTTCCGTCGATCCCACCGGGCCGCCAGTTCCAAGTCCCCGTACGCGCCCACGAGCCCTGCCATGCTCACCTCTCCCTCAAAGCGGGCAATCTCGCCGGCGGTCCCAGTGGCGCGCTCGTAGTACCAGCCCGACAGCGCGGCAGAGACTTCGGTCCATCCCACCAGACAGAGCCCCACGCCCGCGGCTGCCACGCCGATGATCCGCGCCCGCGGGCCCACCTCCCAAGCCCACTCCCTGAGGTCCACCTCATCCCCCGCGGCCTGGGGTCGCAGGGTCACGATCACCGGAAGGAGAGCGACGACCAACACGAGGAGGAGCGCGTTCGCGGGCATGTGGAGACCATAGTCGATCGCGCTATGGGCGGCCGTGGCCCCCAGGGCCCCGATGGCCCCTAGGGTAAGGCCTCGGACAAAGGGATCCTGCCGGACTGTCCATCGGCGAAGAACAAAGCGGTAGAGCGCCGCGAGTCCCCAGAGGCCGATGAGAAGGCCGGCCACGCCGGTCTCGGCCAAGAGCTGAAGGTAGTCGTTGTGCGCGTGTTCGACGACCTTTCCCGAGGGAATGACTTCGGGGCGATAAAGCTGAAAGGCATCCTGAAAGGCCCCAAGCCCCACGCCCAAAAAAGGTGTGTCGCCGATCACCCAGAGGGTTCTCTCCCAGACCGCCCAGCGAAGATCGGCGAAGGGATCTCGAGCGGCCGCGGAAAATCTTTCCAGGAGCGGGTAGACGCCAAACCACGTGGCGAACGCCAAAACCAACGCGACCACTCCCCCGAGGACGCAGAGCGTCCGCGTACCCACTCGCCCATGAAGGCCGATGCCAAGAACGAGAAGCAGTCCGACCATCGCGCCGAACAGGCCCCCCCTGGACAGGGTCAACACCAAGGCACCCCCGATGAGGGCGATGGCCCCTGCCAGGAGAACCCGACCTGCCATCGTCCTGTCTTCTAGCGCTTCACTCTGGGGTCGGCCCGAACGGGATCGCCTGGGGAGCCGAAGCAAGAGGCCCAGGGCTAGGAAGAAGAGGATGGAGAAGTAGAGCGCCTGATGATTCGGGTTCACGAAGGTACTCGTCAAGCGGTCAAGAGAGGGAGGCCTGAGGAACCAAGGGAGCACGCCCCGTTCAAGCTGATTCGCCAGACCCAGCACCGCCAGGAGGGCACCCCAGCCGATCACGATCGAGAGCAAGCGAACCAGGCGGGCCTTTGTGCCTGCGTGGTGTACGAGGAGAAGACCCAATCCGAGGTAGGCCAGATAAAGCCGAAGACCCGACCACGTCGCGTAGCCATTGATGGACCCACCGAATGGGAGGAGGAGCTGGACGGTAATCAGGAGCGCCATGGCGACGGCCGGCCAGAGGAGTGGCACCCGCCTGAGCCGCACCTCTCCATCCAAGACCATGCGCACCACCCAGACTGCCAAGAGGAAAGCAACGGTTCCCTCGATCACCGCCTGGGCCCAGGGGACTACAGAGCCGAAAGGGAGGGGGGCGAAGAGGAAGAGCCCCACCACCCCGACTTCGATCAGCCAGTCACAAGACCGGGTCCAGTTCACGAAGGTGCCTTATTTGACGGACTTCTTTTCTTTTCCGTAGTAGCGGTAGTATCGGGAGTAGCCGTCTGATTTGGTTTCGAGCCGGTTGACGACCACTCCCACGATCTTCCCGTGGGCCGCCTCGACCTGCTCCTTTGCCCGACGCACCGCTCCCTCTGGGGTTGTGCCACTCCCGACCACCAGAACGACCCCATCCATCATGGCCGCCAAGGCGCAGGCGTCTGTCACAGGAAGAATGGGGGGAGAATCCAAAAGGACGACGTCGTATTTCTCTACGGCAGCGTCGAGAAACTCCCGCATCCGTCTCGAAGCCAGGAGCTCTGCGGGGTTAGGAGGGATGCGGCCACTGGGCACGAGGGAGAGGTTTGGGATAGACGTCTTGACGACGGCCGCCTGAAACGAGCCCTCACCGGCCAAGTAGGATGTGAGCCCCGGGCTGGGCCGTTGATTGAAGATCAAGTGGAGGATCGGCCGCCTCAGGTCCGCATCCACCAAGAGCACGGATCGTTCTGTCTGCGCCAGAGCGACTCCCAGGTTTGATACCGTCGTGGACTTTCCCTCGGTCGGGGCTGCGCTCGTGACCAGGATCCGTCGGAGCGGCGCATTCGGGTTGGCGTAGTGAAGGTTTGTTCGAAGGACCCGATAGGCCTCAGAGGTCGCAGAGAGCGGATCGTCAATGAGCACGAGGCGTGGCGGAGTCTGTGGTTTCATCTCAAGTCCTCCAATCCATCAAGCCTTTCGGCGGGGCGGAAAGGCCGGGATCACCGCCAGCACCGGCACCCCCAGAGTGCGCTCCGCCTGTTCCGGCGTCCGGACCGTGTTGTCCATGTACTCGACAAAGAAGACCAGAGAGAACCCGACGGCCAGGCCAATCACCACCGCGAGCGCCATGTTCAGCATCCTCCGCGGTCGAACAGGAGAGGTGGGGACCATGGCAGGTTCGACGATCCGGATATTATTGTTGTCCAGTCCCTGGCTCAAGCTGGTCTCTTTCAGCCGCTTGAGAAGCACATCGTAGAGTTGCTGGTTGGAGTCGGCCTCACGCTTGAGGATCCCGTGCCGGATCTCCTTCTTAGAGAGGCTCTGCGTCTCGTCCCGGTACTGATTCACTGCGGCCAACATGGCCGCCTCACGGGCCTTGAGGACGTTGTACTCGCCGTCCTGACTCCTGACGAGGCGATCGACCTCCTCCCGAATCCTCCGCCTCATCTCCTCGATCTGGGACTGCGTCTTCACGACCTCGGGGTGTTTCTCCTTGTAGGTGTTGAGGAGCTTTGAGCGCTGGACCTCCAGGGTTACGATTTGGGCTTTGAGATTCTGGATGAGCGGGTGGTTTATGACCATGGGAGAAGACTCCAACTCTTCCGGCTTCTGCGCCGCCCTCTTCAGCTCCGCGAGTTTGGTCTCCATCTCCAGGCGTCTTGCCTTGGCCTCGATATACGCGGCGTTGAAGTCAACCAATTTTTTGATGGTGAGGCCTTGTTTCTCTTCCATGGAGCCCAGGCCGGACTCCTCCCGATACTGCTGGAGCGACTGCTCAGAGGTATTGACCTTTTCCTTAAGATCATTCACCTGGCTGGTGAGCCAGGCCAGGGCGTCCCTTGCCGCCTGCAGCTTGAGGTTGAGATTCTGATTGACGTAGGCGTGGGCGAGAGTATTGGTCAGCTCGGCGGCCACTTTGGGATCATCATCCTCCACGTGAATATCCACAAGCCTGGTGCCCCTCACGGGCTCCACCGACACCCGCCTCAAGAGGGACGAGACCGGATCGGAGGCCCGGGCCAGCTCAGGCTTTCGCGTCAGGAGCGTTAGGGAATCGATGAGCTGCTGGATCACGGGTCGGCTTCGGATCACCTGAATCTGGGTCTGAAACGACTCGACCGCCGCCTCCCCACTCAGGGGGGTAGCCTCCTGAAAGTTCACGACGCGGCCCCCCCCCTCGCGTTCGATCAGGACCTTGGTGGTGGCCCGGTAGACGGGACGCTGAAGAAAGGTCGCGACCCCAACCGTCACTACCACCACCACAAACGCGCTGGTGAGGAGCGGGAGATGCTTCTGAACCACCCTCAGGTAGTTTCGAAGGTGGATTTCCTCGGCACGGGACCCTTTCCACATCGGAAAACCTCCCTAGAAGAAGCTCTCAGGAACGATGATGACGTCGTCGGCCGACAGGAGTACGTCCTTCTCCTTCCGGCCTCGCTTGATCACGTCGTTCAGGTCGACAACCAAGGTTTCCTGTCGTCCATCCTTGTGCTTCCGAATGATCTTTGTCCGATTCGGGGCCGCCTTCTCAGTGAACCCCCCGGCCAGGGCGATCGCCCCAATCGCGGTCGTCACCTGATCCAGGTAGTAGGCGCCGGGTTTCCGGACCTCGCCAAGGACGTAGAAGATATTGCCCATGGGGATGACAAGGGTGTCGCCTTCCACAAGAAGGGTGTTGTTGGCCCGGGCCCCTTCCCCCGCGAGATCGACCTGGAGAGTTTCCTGGGCCCCATCGGCCCGCTTGCGCAGGATCCTCGCCCCCGCCGCCGCGGCCCGCTCCGTAAACCCACCGGCGAGGGTCAGGCCCTCGAGAACCGTCACCTCCTTCTCCACGACATATGCGCCGGGTTTTTTGACCTCGCCAACGACGAAGAACGAGATGGACGCCAGCTTCGGGATGTGGACCGTATCTCCGTTCTGAACCATCACGTTCTCGGCGACGTCGCCCTCCAGGAGCTTTTTCAGGTTGACCTTCAGGGTCGTGCTTCCGGCGCTCCCGGGAAGCCGCGGTCCCTCCGACTTCGGTTCCCGGACGATCACCGCCTCGTTGCCTGCCGTCTTGGTGGTTCCACCGGCCTGGGAGAGGATGTCCAGGAGGGAGACATCGCCGGAGAGGGAATAGGTACCGGGCTTGAGGACTTCACCCAGCACAAACACGCGCTGGGAACGATATTCCTGAATGGACACGGCGACCTGAGGGTCCACCAGGTAATCCTTCCCCAAAAGTCCCCTCAGGCGGGTCTCTAACTGGGTCGGGGTCAAGCCTGCAGCCGGGACGTCGCCGATGAGGGGGAAGGCAAACGTCCCCTCGGCCGAGACCACGATGATTCGAGTCAGATCCTCGTGACCCCAGACCGTGATCTTCAAGACATCTTTGGGACCGATCCGATATTCACGCTCACCCTGCTGGGCTGAGAGGTCACCGCTTGGCCAGATAACGAGCAGACCCAGAAGGACAAGACCCAGGAAGGAGCATAGAGCTTCTGCTCGACCGTTCCGGTGACTTCTTTTCCAGCCGAAGATCATCTGAATCGCTCCCATGGTGCTCCGCCTCCCCTCAAAACGTGACCAGGATCGATCCCTTGACGCGGTTGTTGGCGTAATCAAAGTCAGCCAAGTTGGAGTCTCTGACGAGGTAGATGTACCCCAGCTCCGCCGCCAGCCACCGTTGGATCTGATAGCGGAGAGCGAGGCCAAAGCTGTAAAAGCGATCAGATCGGTCCTCGGTCTCTGGGGCCACGGCCTCGGGGTAGTCGTTCACTCCCGCCAGCCCGGTGATTCTGACGAGCCAGCGCGGGCCAAGCTGATGGCGAACCTCAGCCCCTCCATAGGTGGCCACGTAGAAGTTGGCCCCCCCCTCAAAGAGCGATTCGATGGCACCCCGGCCGCCAAATAGCCTGAGCTGGGAGGGTTCACGATATGTGTACAGGGCCTCCAGTTCGACGATCAGCCCCTCAAAGTCCTCTCGCGCGGGATTCTTATAGTTCCGAGACTCCCACCCGATCTTGGCCAGCAGTGTGGTCTTGGCGGTCACGTCGCCTTTGATACCTACCTTGAACTTGTTTGCGTCGGAGTCCCGATCCTGGGCGACATCGTCCAGACGATAGCGAATGGCCTGGTAATTGTACTCCCCCAGGATGGACGTCTTGGGAAGGATCCGATAGTAAAGGGTGACGCCAGCAACATGATCTTCCCGGTCTAAGTCGTCAAAGGAAGGCCCAGCCCGGTAATCGACCCACAAGAAGCTGTAGTCGAGACCCAGAGCGATTCGTTGCCCAAGGGGGTACTCTGTCCCGACCTTGAGTGCATTCTCATTGCGATCCACCCGCTGCGTCAGCTCCGGAACCGGGAATCCTGCAAATTCCGAGGTCCGCTTGAACTGGTCCGACGCGACAAGGGTGAGCCCCCCTGGGAAGGTGGCTTTGGCGTCAGCTTGGACGCTGTGATGCGTCTCGTTGAGCTGGTCCTGCTCGCGGTACCGGAGGATATCCGCCCGGTAGCCGAGTCGAAAGGCGTATCGCCGGCCGGGGAGCTCCACCGAGATCCCCGGGCTGATGACGTAGAGAAAGTCCGCGGTCTCGTCCCGGGGCGCCAGGTCAATGTTGTCATTCCATTCAGTAGACAGTTCCAGATTTGGGTGGACCCGGAAGTCTCCCACTCGAATCCCCTCTTGACTCCACGCAGGTCCAGGACCCGTAAAGCCGACCAGCAAGGCACTCATCACCGTAGCACAGAGGAAGCAGCGGCCCCTTTGTGACATTCTCGTTTCCTTTCGCGGTCAGCGACGACGACGGTTCAGGCTCTGTGAGGGGTTGGAATTGCTGAGTGGGACCTCAATCCTCTCCGGCCGGGGACACGGGGGGGGGCAATCTACGTGAAAGCCCATCGTAGGCGGGATGGCGGCATGCGGCGTCTCGTCCAGGACGGTGATCACGCCCTCCGAAGCGAGCCGCACCACGATCGTGCCGGGATCCTCTGTGAGAGCCCGCCCCACGATCTCCGACTTCCCAGGCTCCACCATGATGGTCCGTCCCGATGGGAGACGAATTTCCGCGGTCCCTTCCAAGTTTTCGACCAGGATGAGGTAGCGAGCGTAGACAACGATCCGCGCGTCCCCGGCCAGTGTCTTTATTTTAACGCGACTGACACCCGGCTGATAGTCCACTTCAGCAGCCCCGCCCTTCCCCAAGGCAACCGTGAGGCGCCCATAGATCACCTCCGCCGGTCCCCGGATGAGCTGCTTGGTGTCGTTGTCCTCAGCCGCCCATGACGCTGCTGAGCCCAGAATCCACGTAACGCCCATGATGATCGTCCATATCGAGACCTTTCGGGTCATCTCTCCATCCTTTCTCCCCGTCGGTGGCGCGCCTGTAAGGTCTAGTTCGCCCCGAGGTAGCGGTCATTACTGCAAGGGGCGTGCCCATATCTGGAAGGCCTCTAAGCTCTTAAAAAGAAAGACCTTTGCTTCCGAAAAGGAAATTCCCCTTGACATTAGGTTACGGGACGTAGAACATGTATGGAAAATTTCCACTGGAAATCTTCCCTACGGGGATAGACGCCCATAAAGAATAGACCTCCTCCGATAGGATAGACGGTCAAGAGGTGATAAACAATCAGGTGAATCCTTCAGCGGCAAGTAGAGGAAATCCCTGAAGTGGCCTCCCACATGGAGACCAAGGTTCTCCTCATCAACTCTGATAACGGTGTCCGCGCCCTCCTTGGGCAGATGCTCACCGCCCTCGGGTACGGCGTCGTGCCTGCGGCAGACGGCGGGGAGGCCATCGAGAAGATCGCTTCCGGCGAAATGCCTCTGGCCCTCCTCGATCTGCAACTTAAGGGAGGAATGTCGGGCCCCGAGACCCTGCGGGCCCTCCGGGCCATCGATCCTCCTCCCGAGGTGATCATCACGACGGCCCGGGGGGTCGTGACCTCGACGGACGACGCTGCCCGGTATGGCGCCTTCGATCTTGTCTCCGAGCCGTTCAACGGTAAGGAACTCGGTCAGATCCTTCGGACCGCGTACAAGCAGCGGCTTCGCCGGAGGCAGGGGCAGAAGCTTCAAGCAGCCCTCGGTGCCCATGACCCCTTTCCTGAGATCGTGGGAAAGAGTCCTGGAATCAAGAGGGTGCTCGCACTGATCCACAAGGCGGCCCCGACCAATTCCTCAGTCCTGATCCAGGGCGAGAGCGGGACCGGAAAAGAGCTGGTGGCACGTGCCCTCCACCGGATGAGTCCCCGTGCGCAATCCGCCCTCACCGTGGTCGATTGCGGAGCCCTCCAGGATACCCTTCTCGAAACCGAGCTGTTTGGTCACGAGCGGGGGTCCTTCACGGGGGCCCATGCCCTCAAACACGGCCTCTTTGAAACCGCCGACAACGGGACCCTGTTCTTGGACGAGATCGGGGAGATGAGTCCGGCCACCCAGGTGAAGGTGCTGCGGGCCCTCCAGTCAGGGGAGTTCCGACGGATCGGATCCAACCGGCCGATCAAGACCGATGTGAGGATCGTTGCGGCCACGAATAAGGATCTCAGAGAGGAGGTCAAGCGAGGGAGATTCCGAGAGGACCTCTATTACCGGTTCGCCGTGATCGAGATCTCCATCCCCCCCCTTCGCGAGCGAAAGGAGGACATTTCCCTCCTTGTAGAACATTTTCTTCGCGCAAATGAGAACGGGCAGCGTTTGCGGATGACGAAGGAAACTCTCAATTGCCTGCTGGCCTATCCCTGGCCGGGGAACATCCGGGAGCTGCGTAACACGATCGAACGCCTCGCGGTCCTCGCCGATGGAGAGGTGCTCACGATCGAGAGTCTTCCGCGCGGGATCGTGAATTTCAGTCAGCCCGAGACGCCGGCAGAGATGCCGCGGGATCTCCCCCTCCACGAGGTCGAGCGTCTCTACATTCTCAGAACGTTAAAGCTCTATCGGGGGAACAAGAGAAAGGCCGCCGCGGTCCTGGGTATTGACACCAAAACCTTGTATAACAAGCTCCGGCGCTATGGGGTCTTCAATCCCGGAGCGAAGGCGTGAGGGCGCTCCGACCATGACGGCCAGAACGAGGATCGGTGCCGGAAAGGGACGGGTGCTGGTCTGCGACGACGACGCCGGAGTCCGCGGGTTGATCGCGGAGGCCCTCGGAAGCAAGTCTATCCTGGTCGAGACCGCCGATCGGGCCATGGACGCGATTCAGAAGATCATGCGGACGCGGTATCAAGCTTTGATCCTCGACCTCAAGATGCCGGGGCTCGGGGGGCTTGACACCATCCCCATCATCAAGCGGATCGATGAAACCCTCCCCATCATCGTAGTCACAGGCCACAGTTCTTACGAAACCGAGCGCACGGCCCGGGCGGCTGGGGTTTTCTACTACCTGGTGAAACCGTTTCCCGTGGAAGAGCTGTGGAAGGCGGTCAGCGCGGCAACCCGACACCGGAAGGTCGCAAAGAATCGAGCGGACACAGGCCCTCCGCCCTCATCGTCCTCCAGGAAGTCGAGGTAGCCTCCGCCGCCCTATCTTTACTTCTCCTGGGCCAGTCGCTGGGAGAACTCTACCAGGCGGTTCAACTTGTCAAGGGCGGCCCCGGTATCAATGGAGCGCTGGGCCAAGGCCACCCCTTCTTTGAAGTCCTTGGCCAGGCCGCCGGCGGTGAGGGCGGCGGAGGCGTTCATCACGACGATATCCCGCCGGGGCCCGGGGGTTCCTTGAAGGATCGCCCGGATGATCTCCGCGTTTTCTCCCCGGTCGCCGCCTTGGAGATCCGCGATGGTCGCCGGCGCCAGCCCGAAGTCCTCAGGCCGCACCGCATAGGTTCGGACGGACGTTTCGCGGACCTCTGAGATCTGGCTCTCCCCCGTCGTGGAGATCTCGTCGAGCCCGTCGGCCCCGTGCACGACAAACGCCCGCACGGTCCCCAGCTCCGCGAGGACCCGGGCCATGGGTTCCGTGAGGGCACGATTGTACACGCCGATGACCTGAGCGTTGGCCCCGGCTGGGTTCGTGAGAGGGCCTAGGATGTTAAAGACGGTCCGGATCCCCATCTCCCGCCGGGCGGTCATGACGTACTTCATCGCCGTATGGAGAAGGGGGGCATAGAGGAACCCGATCCCGACCTCGTCTACGCAGCGGGCCACCTTAGAGGCAGGGATCTCGATATTGACCCCCAGGGCCTCCACTACGTCGGCGGACCCACAGAGAGAGGAGACAGAGCGGTTCCCGTGCTTGGCCACTCTGAGCCCGGCCCCGGCCACGACGAAGGCGGTGGCGGTGGAGACATTAAACGTCCCCGCGGCGTCGCCGCCCGTCCCTGCCGTGTCAATGAGCATTTCCCGATCCGTCCCGGTGAGCGCGGCCACCGTCTCCCCGCGGGTCCGAACCCGGACGACCTTCTCGCGCATGACCTGGGCAAAACCGATCAACTCATCCACCGTCTCGCCCTTCATCCGGAGCGCGGTCAAAAAGGCCGCGATCTGGGCATTCGACGCCGCCCCGGACATGATCGCCTCCATCGCCCCCGCGGCCTCCAACCGAGTCAGGTCCTGGCGCTCCACCACCTTGCGGATCGCCTCAATGATCAGGCTCATTCCCCCTCCATCCCGTTAGTGTCAACCACAGAGGCGACGAGTTCAAAGACATCCATCATCTCGAAAGGCTTTGGCAGGACCCGGTCCACTCCCTTGGCTCGAAGCTCCGCCGGATCCAACTGGACGCCCCATCCCGTCACGAGAACCACGGCAGTTTCGGGCCGGAGGGCCTTCACGGCCTGGGCGACCTGCCAGCCGGACATCCCGGCCATTCCGAGGTCGGTAATCACGAGGTCGAATCTCGTCTGCTTCAGACGATCAATCCCTTCGGCCCCCGAAGCCGCTTCCTCGACCACGTGCCGCAAGCTCAGGATGTCCCGGAGGGCCTCTCGCACCGCTTCCTCGTCGTCAATGACCAGGACTCGGGCGGGAGCCGCCAGGGTGGACTCCTTTTCGGGCGTCGGCGGCGACTCGATGAGCCCGTAAGGAAGTCGGATGGTGAACGTCGAGCCGACCCCTTCCCGGCTTTCGACCTGGATCTCGCCTCCGTGCCGGGTGACAATGCCGTAGACCACAGCCAGCCCGAGCCCGGTCCCCTTTGGCCCCTTCGTGGTGAAGAAGGGGTCGAAGATGCGCCGTCGGACCTCATCTGTCATGCCACTCCCGGTGTCTTGAACCTCGATGATGACTCCCCGTTCATCGGCCCGACTCGTGAGGGTCAACGTCCCACCATTTGGCATGGCGTCGAGGGCGTTCAGAATGAGGTTGGTCAGTACCTCTCGGAGCTCCGCCGGGTTCCCCGGAACCGGTGGAAGCGGAGCGAGTTTCGTCTCGACCCGGACCACGATGCCCCTGGACTGGGGCTCGTCCCGCCAGCGGGGCTGGGTGACCTCCAGCGCATCACGGATCACTTCGACCAGATCTATGGAGGTAAATGACTGCTCCCGCCGAACCCGGGTAAACTCCTGGATCCGACGCACCGTTTGGGCCCCGTCGAGGGCGGCTTGCTCGATGACCGTGAGCGATCGTCTGAGCTCGGGATCCTCGATTCTCTGGAGGAGAAGCTGGACGCGACCCAGGATGGCCGCCAGGACGTTGTTGAAATCGTGGGCGACCCCTGAGGCCATCTCGCCCATCGCCCGGAGCTTCTCCACCCGCACGAGCTGCTCCTGAGCTATGGCCAGCTCTTCGTAGGCCCGCCGGCTTTCCTGGAAGAGACGGGCATTTTTCAGAGCGATCGCGGCCTGATCGGCAAAGGACAGGGCGAGGGCGATCTCCTCCTCGGTGAACCGGCGGGGCTCCGGCGCATAGAAGCTCAGGACCCCGATGGTGCGGTCCCCCTCCTTGATGGGGACACCCAGATAGGAGGCCAGGCCAAATTGCTCCCAGATGCTTCGGTGCCGGGTGCGGGGATCGGATAAGGGATCCAGGACGGCCAGCGGTCTCCCCTCGGCCACCACCCAGCCCGCCAGCCCCTCCCCCACCCGCCTGGGAGTCTCCTCCCGCCACTCAGCCGGGATCCCCACCTCAGCCGTCCACACGAGGCGCTCCCCGGTAGGATCGAGGAGCCTCAAGGTAGAGGTGTCGACTCTCATGACAAGGGCGGCCTCCCGCACAATCGTCTCTAACACCGCCCGTGGTTCAAGCGACGAACTGACCGTCTGTCCTGCCCGAATCAATCCCTGAAGCTCCCGGGCTCTCTTCTGCGCCTCCTCATAGAGCCGGGCGTTCTCGATCGCCGAGGCCGCCTGGGGGGCGAAGAGCGAGAGAAGGGCCTGATCGGCCTCGGAGAAGCGGCGGCTCGTCGTCGAGTTGTTGATCGTGATGACCCCCACCACCTTGCCTTTGCTGATCAGGGGCATCGCGATGAGGGCCGTGACGGTCGAGTGCTCCTTGAACAAGGGATTCACGTAGGGAGAGTTGAGGTAATCGTTGACGATCATCGCCTCCCCGCTCTGCGCCACGATGCCGGGAATCCCTTGGCCCAGACGAAACCGGACCTCAGCGAGCCACGGCCCCAGGTTCCACCAAGCCCGGGGTACCAGCACCTCCTCCTCCAACGTGTAGACGATGCCCGAGCTGACCCCGGCCAGCTCCACGGCTCGACGGACGATCAGGTGGAGCAGCGGCTCAAGCTCCAGCTCGGTCGAGACCTCCTGACCGACCTTCCGGACGGCGTTCAATTGCTCTTGCCGCGCCCGCTCTGCTTCGTAGAGGCGGGCGTTCTCCAGGGCGGTAGCCGCCTGCCCGGCCAGAGAGTCCAGGAGCGCCCGCTCCTCCGGGGGCATCTGCCGGAACGTAGTGATCGTAAAGGAGAGGACACCGAGGAGCCTCCGTTCGAGCTGTATCGGGATCGCGGTGAAGGAAGAAAACCCCTGGTTGTGAACCCTGTCCGCGGGGGACAAACGCTCATCGGCTTGAATAGAAGCGAAGAGGATCGGCGCCCGATGCTCGGCCACCCATCCTACGCCCCCGTCACCAAAGTGACGCTGAACCGGGATCTGCTGGTTGAGGGGACCAGTCGGCGGACGCGTCCACAGGCTGAGGACGCGACGCTCTTCATCGGCGACCCACACCGCCACTCGAAACGCATTAAAAAGCCGGACTGCCGCCTGTCTGACCATCTCGAAGACCTGGCCCGGTTGAAGGCTCGCCGACACGGCCTGGTTGAGCTGGACCAACGTCTCGGCCCGCGCCGCATGTTTGGCCGCCTCCTGAAAGAGGCGAGCGTTGTCGATGGCCACCACCGCCTGACTGGCGAATGACTCAAGGAGGGCCACCTCTTCGGGAAGGAAGTGATGGGCGCTCCTCATGAATAGCGCGAGGACCCCTTGCACCCGGTCCCCTGCGATCAGGGGGAGGCCGAGGTATGATACAGACCCCTCGCGCTTTATCCGCTCCCGATAGACCACGCGCGAGTCCTCGCTGACATCCGCGACGATCAGCGGCGAGCGCGTCGCCGCGACTACCCCGACCAGCCCTTCCCCGAATCGGAAGATGGGCTTGGGCTCCATGGGCGCCGAAGCGCCAGCCTCCGCGCGGCACTCCAGAGACTCCCCGTTGACCACCCAGAGGCTGCACCTATTTCCGGGGAAGAGATCCACAACCGCCTGAACGACGGCGCGGAAGACCTCCGCCGGGTGGAGCGTCGTTGTGACCGAGCGGGCAACCCGGGTGAGGCTTTCCAGGCGCCGCTTTCCAGCCTCGGCCGCCTCGAGGAGGACGCGGAGCTGGGTGTTGCTCCCCGCCAGCTCGGAAACGAGCAGGGCGCGTTCCAGGGCAATGCCAAACTGCCCACTCACGGCCTCGAGCACCTGGATCTCGGCAGGAGAGAACGCGCGGGTCTCCTTGCCCACCACCGCCAAGACGCCCCACACCCGCTCTTTAATGATGATCGGGACGCACGCCAGCCCTCGAAATCCTTCCTGCTGGAAGAGGTCTCGATGAAGCGACAAGCGCGGCGCTTGAGTCAGATCCGGAACAATCACGGTCCGGCCCGTGCGGGCCGCGTCACCCGCATACGTCCCTTCCAGGGGGACCTCCTGGAGGTACGTGATGGCGCCCGCGGACAGTCCCCGACCGATCCTGAGCCGAAGCCGCCCTTCTTCCCAAAGCACCTCGTGGACATTGCCGGCGGGAAGGTCGAGGAGCCGAAGGAGGAGATCCATCCCGGTGCCGAGGAGCTCGTCGGTATCGTGGGATCGGCTGAGGGCAAGGGAGAGGTTATGGAGAACCGCCAACTCCCGATTCTCTGCCTGAGCCCCGCGCTCGAAGCCCTCGAGTGACTCGGCCATCTAGTCCACCCCGGCTCTGGCCTCCCACCCTTGGAGATGCAAAAAGCCTGCCGCGGCAGTAGATAGATCCGCCGGTCTCATGGACCGGATCGTCTCTTCCCGGACCTCCGTCCCCGTTACTCCAGCCCGGCGCACTCGGCGGCGAAGGCCCGGCACGTGGCCGCCTCGAACTCGCGAAGGATCGTGAGCTTCTGGGCTTCGAGCGAGCCTTCGGCGTGAATGGCCAGGACCTCGTGATACCCGCCGAAGTCGGAGGCCATGAGATCCCGGATCAAGTTGAAGACCTTCAGACGATTCAGCGCCCCGAACCCCTTTCGCCCGCCGAGATACTTGATAATGTCACCCCTCGTCTCCGGCGAGAGCGCGTCTTCTTCGGACGGGCCCGTGACCAGAAGGCCGCCGGCGATGTCCTGGACCTTTTGGACCATCGAGTGATAGTGCTCGGCGAAATATTGCTTGGCGATGTTGGTCACCACCGGATTGGGGACCGCCACTCCCGGAGCCATCATCCGGTGCTCGTGGGCCGCGGCAACGGTCAGGGCACGTACCGTCTCGCGGTAGGCAACGAGGCGGGAGAGCTTTTCTCTGACGTGGCCGGCCTTTTCAAGCCCATTGGCCTCGGCGGCCAGCATCGCCGAGCCGATCAGGAGATCCAGGAGCGGGAGCTTATAGCTCACGGCCGTGAAGCGGTGAAACTGGACGAATCCCAGGGCGAGGGGGCCGGCAAACTGCCATTCCCCACAGAGGAAGACGCGCTCCCATGGGACAAAAACGTCGTCAAAGATTGTCAGAGACTCAAACATCCGGTGCCGGGAAGAGACGGGCTGGTGGAAGAGGGACTGCCCTTCACCGGAAAACGGGCTCACGATAAACTTTATGCCCCTCGCGTTCGCGGGGACGGCAAAGGCAAGCGCGTAGTCCCGATCTGCCTCAGTGAGATTGCGCGTCGGCAAGACAATCAGCTCATTCGCAAAAACCGCATTGGTCGTGTGGGCCTTGGCCCCTCGGACCACAATCCCATTCCTCTGCCGGTCCACCACCCGGATGTAGTAGTCGGGATGCTCCTGTTCCGATGGTCCGAGACTCCGATCTCCCTTGACGTCAGTCTGAGCCACGGCCAGGGCCAGGTCCGCCCTGGCCACGAGGCGATGGTAGACCTGAAGATGCTCGTGGTAGGGAGTCTTGAGCCGTTCCTCCATCTGGTGGGCCACGATCGAGTGAGCGAAGAGAAAGTCAGTCCCGATCTCTTTGATGAGCTGGACCACGCCACGTCCGGCCCGCGTGCCCAACTCGATCAACTCTCGGCGGCGGAGAAGGTCTTCTGCCGAGGTGGGGGACTTGAAGTAGCGGTGGAGGAGCTCTCGATTCTCGGTATAGGTGGCAAGTTCCTGGTGGCTTGGGTCAAGGGCCAGGCGGTAGTCAATGGCGCAGTGGTGTGCTCCGATCGAGAGCTCCGGGTGGGTGGTGACATCGGCCACCCGCTCGCCGCGGTAGTAGACGCAGCGGCTGTCCCTCAGGCTCTCCAGATATTGTTCCGGTGTCCTCAGCATTTTAGTAGTGAGGGGGGGGAGTCCCAATTGATCATCTCGGCCTCACGGTCCGTCCCTGCGGGCACTGCCCTGGCTCGGCCTCTGGTCCTCCCCCTGGACCCCCCCACCTGGGTTGATCCTTCCGCGAGGTCGCTCCGCTTCACGCTTGACTCTTCACGTAGTCGTAGAAGCCCTGGCCGGACTTCTTGCCCAGCCGCCCGGCGGCCACGAGGCGTTTGAGGAGGGGCGGCGGGGCAAAGCGGGGCTCCCGAAACTCCGCAAACATCACCTCTGCGACGTAGAGAGTCGTGTCGAGCCCTACGAGATCCAAGAGCCGGAAAGGGCCCATGGGATAGCCACAGCCAAGCCTCATCGCCTCGTCGACGTCTTCCTTCGAAGCCACACCGGACTCAAGCAAGCGGACAGCCTCAAGGAGATACGGAACCAGCAGGCGGTTGACGATGAAGCCCGTGGTGTCCTGGGTGGCGACCGGCGTCTTGCCGAGAGACTGGACGAAACTCCATGCGGTCTGGAAGCTCGCCTCATTCGTCAGGATCGTCCGCACGACCTCGACGAGCTTCATAACCGGGGCCGGGTTGAAGAAGTGGAGTCCCACCACCTGCCCGGGGCGGTCGGTCGCCGCGGCCAGCTCGGTGATCGTGCAGGAGGAGGTGTTGCTCGCCAGGATCGTATGGGCGGGGGTAAGCTCGTCAAGCCGCGCAAAGGTCTCTTTCTTCAGCTCGACATTCTCCGTAATCGCCTCGATCACCAGGTCACACGCCTGGAGAGCCCCGAGGTCCACGGCGCCGGTGAGGCGGCCCAAGGTGGCCTCCGCGTCCGATCTGGGAAGCTTGCCTCGCTCAGTGAGGCCCATCAAAGTTCTGCGAATCCCTCCGAGCCCTCGGTCCAACAGATCTTGAGAGGCTTCCACGACGGTCGTCGGATAGCCAGCCTGGGCGACAACCTGGGCAATCCCCGACCCCATCAATCCGCATCCCACAACGCCCACGGCCTTGATCGTCATGGACCTATCTTTTTCCACTCCTCCCCTCGCCCCCCCACCTGGATTTGTCACACCGAGCGGTCGCTCCGCCGCAAGCGCTGCGTCATTCGTAGATGATCAGCGAATGGACATCCTTCCCCTTGAGCTTCTCCCGACCCTTGAGGAAGGCCAGCTCGATCAGGAAGGTGACGCCGACGACCGCCCCGCCGAGCTGCTCCACGAGCCGAAGGGTCGCCGCCATCGTCCCCCCCGTCGCGAGGAGGTCGTCCACAACCAGGACGCGCTGGCCCGGCGCGATGGCGTCCTCGTGGATGGCCAGAGCGTCGCGGCCGTACTCCAGCTCATATTCCACCTCGATCGTCTTGGCCGGGAGCTTGCCAAGCTTGCGGACAGGAACGAGTCCGGCCCCCAGCTCGTGGGCCAGGGCGCCGCCGAAAAGGAATCCCCGGGATTCAATGGCGACCACGACCTCGACCCGGGATTGGATGTAGTGGGTGGCCAGCTCATCCACCACGTACTTGAAGGCCTTCGGCTCCTTGAGGAGGGTGGTGATGTCCTTGAAGAGGACCCCTTCCGTGGGGAAGTCCTTGATTTCCCGGATCTTCGCCTTCAGCTCCGTCAGGTCCATAACCCCCCCCAGGGCAGGAATGAGAGACTCCTATCCTACTCCCGGCAGCGGGACGGGCGCAATATCACTGAATTCGTCTCGACGACCCGGCCAGGGGTCCGGGGCGATTGGATCAAGCGGGAGGTTCTGACTCTTCGGCGCCGGGAAGCGCGACTTCAGAGGGTTGGGCGAGTTTGGCGGCGGTCTGACGGGCCCGGGCAAGCTGGCTCGCGAGTTCATCGCGGCAGTTCCGTAGCTGTGTCAACGCGTTCGCAAAACGCCCCTCGAGTTCTTTGTCTATGCGCCCGAGCGCGTCGGTGATGTCCGCGAGCGCCGCCGAGAGTTGCGCCGTGTCCACCTCACTCCCGAAGCGGAGGACGAGATGGAGGAAGGCCAGGAGGAAGGGCACCGCCTGGCTATAGCCGATAAGGACCACGCCCTGACGATAGGCCTCGGCGTGGACAGGGAGACAGTACTCATAGACCGCGTCGGGCAGGGCAACGACCCCAAGCATCAGCGTCTTTTCGGGATCAAGATACTTCGTGACCTCCTCGACCTTTCTTTGCACGTCGCGCTGGATCGTCTGGACCAGCTTGCGCCGGATCACATCGTCCTCCGCCTCACCGAGTCGCTTCAAGTCCTCCACGCTGGTCCACTTCGAGTCAATCGGGAGGTACTTTCCGCGTGGAAGGCGGAGCGCAAACTCAACCTGCTTCCCTCCGATCGTGAGGTTCACCTCGCGTAGTGCCGGCGGGAGCTGAGTCAAAATGGCCGCGACGATGTTCTCCCCGGCCATGCCGCGCGACTTCGACCCCGCCAGAACGCGCTCGAGGGCCAAGAGCGACTCCCGCGCAGCCTCCAGGGACTTGGCCCGCTCCTGTTCTTCCGCCTGCAGGCGCCCGACCATCTCCCGGGTGTCCGAGATCTCCTTGTGCAGGGTGCTCTGAGCAGTCGAGAGGGTAGACTGCAGCGACTTCTGGAGGTCAGAAAGCGACTGGGCAAGGGCGGTCTGGGCCGTCGTTGTCTGCCCGACCTGCTCGGCCACCTTGGCGAGGGTGAGCTGGGTTTGCGTCACCTCACCCCGAACCGCCTCCTGCTGCTGGGCGAGGCTTCTGAAGCCCGCCGTAAGCTGGCCGAGCTCCCGGGCTACGAGTGGATCGCCGCCCTTCTGGCGCAGGAGAAGGACACACAAGGTTACCGCCAAGACAATGACGAGGAGAAACAGGGGAAGCGCCAGACTGCCGGTCGTCATAGCCGGGCCACAGCTTTGGGCAATTCGTCGAGACGGTAGCGCCAGTCGGTCGTCAGGTTGTTGATGGGATCGCGAAGGAGGGTCCGCCAGCAGTCAACCGTAACGGCGGTGATCACTCAGTAACGGCGGAGGGTTGGATCCACCGTGAGCGCCCACGCGTCGATTCCCCCCTGGAGGTTCCAGGCCCGCTCAAACCCCTGAGCGCGAAGCCACTGGGCCACCATCCCACTCCGGACGCCCGTGTGGCAGAGGACCACCACCTCGTCCTCGCGGTTGAGCTCCTCCACCCGCCAGGGCATGTCCTCCATGGGGATGTGCACGGCTTCCTTCAGGCTCACGAGCTGGACCTCCCACGGCTCACGGACGTCCACGAGGACAAACTTGTCGCCGCGATCGAGCTTGGCCTTGACTTCCTGAGACGTGAGCTCCATGCGCGCATTCTACCCGTGGGGGGGGCATCGGTCAACGGACCCCCAGCGCTGTCCGGTAGGCGTCCTCGTGCCATCCGCGGACCAGGGTTTCGCCGACGACGAGGACCGGGATCCGGAGGAAGCCGTCCTCGTGGATCAGAAATCGCATGAGATCCTCCCGGGGCGCCGCCGCGTCCAGCTCTGTCAGCTCGGTCCCGACTTTCACGAGATACCGTCGGGTGCGGGAGAGAAGCGCTTCGGCAACCGCGGGCCCGGCCGGCTCGACCCCGGTGTCGCGCCCGATGTACCGAACGTTGTGACGCGAGAGAAACTCCCTCGCGTGGGCGCAGCTCGGTCAGGTCGCGTTGTTGTAAAGAATCACCTCAGCCATCGTCACTTCCTCCGCTATTTGAACGCCCGCACGAGCGGGGCGTACCTGTCGAGGAGGGGGAGGATCGTCTCCCGGTTGGCCGACGGCAGGCCGAAGAGGGCCCGCTCCACTCCAGCCTTCTCATACCCCCGCAAGACCGCCTCGTCCGGCTTGGTCCCGAAGACCGTGACCGAGAGGGAGTTGGCGTCACGACCGGCCCTCTCGGCGCGCTGCCTGAGATCGGCAATTCCCGCGCCGAGATCCCCCGCGCGCACCGCAATGGGCATCCAGCCATTGCAGTACTCGACCACCCGCTGACGAGCGTTCAGGGTGTTGACGCCAAGCAGGATCGGCGGATGCGGCTTCTGAACCGGCTTCGGATGGGACCAGATCGGATCGAAGTTGACGAACTCGCCATGGAACTCCGCCTCCTCCTTCGTCCAGATCTCCTTCATCGCGAGGACCCGCTCCCGCATGACCCGCCAGCGCTTCTTGAAGTCGGTCCCGTGGTTTTCCATCTCCTCGGCGTTCCAGCCCCCGCCGATGCCGAAGATAAAGCGGCCGTTGGAGAGTACGTCCAGGCTCGCCACTTCTTTGGCGAGCGTGATTGGGTCCCGTTCGATCACAAGACAGATACCGGTTCCCACTCTCAGTCGCGTCGTGACCGTCGCGGCCGCCGCCAACGCCACGAACGGATCAAGGGTGTGCCAGTACTCCTTCGGCAGGTTCGGGCCACCCGGCCACGGGCTCTTCCGGCTCTTGGGGATGTGCGTGTGCTCCGGGAGGAAGAGCGACTCGAAGCCGCGGTCCTCTGCCGCGCATGCTAGCTCCGCCATGCCAATCGCGTACTCGGTCGTAAAGATTGAAACGCCAATCTTCATACCTCCTCGTCTTTCCCTTCTCTGACGGGACCAATCTCGTGAGGATCAGCGTATCGTGAAGGACTCTCAGGGGAGTATGGGCGGGACCCAAGAGGATGTCAAGGGCGAGACGGCAACGGGGCCCTTCTCAATGGTTTATGAAAACTGGGCGAGACAGACGGCCTCGCGCTCCCGAAAGACCACCGCGACATGGAGCTGCTCGAGATACTGATCGAGCGTCTTGCCGCCGAGGTCCACGCGCTTCAGGCGGATGAACTCCTTGACGTCGGCCTCCAGATCACGGGTGGCGAGCGCGCTCAACCCCTGACACATGCGCCGGAGGCCGTACTTTGAGGGAAATCGGCGTTCCATCGTCTCCCAGTGCTCCTTGACAAACGCCCACGCCAGTTCCCGTGCGGAGACATTGGTGAGGAGGCTCGCGACCAGGGAGGGCGCGTCCTGACTGCGGACCTCCCCGTTGATCGTGCGCTCGAGGGTTTGCCGAATCAGGTCGGGGTGGCGAAAGCCGGCCAGTGAATGAAGGTAGCGTTGTTCTTCCTGAGGCGTCGTGGCCGACTTGAATCGCTGTAAAAACTCGGAGTACTCTGCCTCGCCACCTGCGTGAGCAAGGATGGCGATCAGCGACGAGGCCACATTCGGATCGACCGCGGATGGATCGTCACGATACCGGGCGTACTGCTCCCGGGCCTCTGCCTGGATCCGCGCGTCATTTCCGAGGGTCCCGAGGGCCCTCAAGAGGTCTCCGCGAAGCTGGCGTCTGAGCTCGCTCTCCCCGTGGTGCGGGCTCCAGCCCAGGCGCTCGACCGCGGGGGTCAGACGATTCCGCACCAACGCCTGAAGTCCGGACCGCTCCCCTGCCGTAACGACCCGATTCAAAAACCCGAAGGCCGAGATCAGCGCGGTCCAGACGTTTCGGTCCGTCTCCTCGCGAAAGTGCCCGGTGAGGTTCAGGACCTCGTCCAGCGGGAGCAGACCGGCCACGACTGCCGCCCAGGTATCGCTGACGAGGTTGAAACGCTCGATCGGGGCCAAACTGTCGTAAAGCCGACTCGCCAGACGTCGCAGCAGATCGGCGGCGTATTGGACCCGGTAGAAGCCGTGCCCGCCCTCATTGACGACCACCCAGTCCAGGGCGCTCGGCACCTCGACGACCATCTCGGCTTCCATCAGGAGAAGCCGCCGAATCGAGATCTCTCCTCCGGCCTCCATTTTCACCGTGATCGGCACCTGCCAGAGCATGGACTCTCCGTCGCCCTGAGGCAGGTAGGTGAACCGGCGCTGAGAGAGGACCAGGCGGCGCCCCCCGTCCCGAACGCCCACGGACACGACCGGATAGCCCGCCCGGAAGATCCATCCCTCCATGACCGCCGGGATCGGTTCTTCCGCGGCTTCACCGAGGGCCCTCCAGAGGTCGGTCGTTTCCGCGTTCCCGTACTGGTGCGTGGTCAGGTAGCGGCGCACGCCGGCTCGGAAGGTCTCGGGGCCGAGATACTGCTCCAGCATTCGAAGGACGGAGGCCCCCTTCTCGTAGGTCAGCACGTCGAACATCGCGTCGGCGTCCTTCGGAGCTGAGACGAGAAACTCGATGGGGCGGCTCGATCCAAGGCCATCGACCGCCAACGCGGCCGCCCGCGACAAGCCGAAATTGTTCCAGCGCTCCCAGGCCGGCTTCCAGGCGTCCACGGCCAGGATCTCCATGAAGGTCGCGAACGCCTCATTGAGCCAGAGGCCGTTCCACCAGCTCATCGTCACGAGATCCCCGAACCACATGTGGGCGATCTCATGGGCCACCACGTCAGCGACCCGCTCCAGCTCCGTGTGGGTGGCGGTCCCCTCATCGACGAGCAGGGCCGTCTCGCGGAAGGTAATCGCCCCGAGGTTCTCCATGGCCCCCGAGCCAAAATCGGGAAGCGCGATCAGGTCCAACTTATCTCCCGGGTACGGGAGACCGTAGTAGTCTTGAAAGAAGCTGAGAGCAGACTCGGCCGCCCCTTGAGCAAATCGGGTCAGGCGTCTCTTCCCCGGAACGCACCAGATCCTGAGCGGCGTCCCGTTGACGAGCGCCGCGTCGGTCGCTTCCAGGTCCCCCACGATGAATGCGACGAGGTACGTGGACATCTTGATCGTTGGAGCGAAGGCGACCTCCTTCCTGTGAGTCCCCGCGATGACCCGCTCGCTGATCGGGGCGGTGTTTGAGATCGCGGTGAGGCCGTCGTCGATGATCAGCGTGACCTTGAAGGTGGCCTTGAAGCTCGGCTCGTCCCAGCAGGGGAAGGCCCGACGAGCATCCGTGGCCTCAAACTGCGTCGCGGCCAGGTATCGCTCGTGGCCTTCCGCGTCCGTGTAGCGGCTCCGGTAAAAGCCGTGGAGCTTGTCATTCAAGACTCCCGAGAACCGGAGCATGAGCGCCCACTCCCCCGGGGCCAGTGGCTCCGGGAAGGTCAGAGTCAGCCGCTCTGAGGCTTCGTCGACCGTCGTCTCGGCCTTGATGACCAATCCCTGCCCGTTCTCAAGGGACGCTTCCCGGATCTGAAGCTCCGCCGCATTCAACACGATCTCGTCGGTCGCCTGGATGACGGCGATCGCTACCGTCTCCTCGCCGGTGAACGTAAAGGCTCTGAGGTCCGGCTCCAGTCGGATCTCGTAGTGGTTCGGAAAGACCGTCCGAGGGAGGCGGTACGGATCGCCGTTCATGAACGCCGGGGCTGGACTAGCATGCTTGCTCGCCCAACATCTGCACGTTTGTGTCCGACTTGATCTTGGCACCCAGTCGGGCCGTGGCGAGAAGCGAGCAGCCCATGGACCTTCTCGGAGGGGGGCACGCCCCCCTTCCGAACCTCCCCCAGGTTGCGCTGGCAAAGCCAGCGCTCGGACAAAGAAGGTGCGACGCTTATCGCCACGGCGCTATGCCATCTGAGCAGTACGAACGGTTTGCCGCCTCGGGCGGGAGCCCGGCCACCGCCTCCCACAGCCGTCGATTCGCCCACCGGTCGTAGTCGAAGAGCGCGCGAAGCTCATCAACGGTCATCTCACTTCCTCCTCTTTTTCCCTCCCGGCGCCCGGGTCGATGAACCCAGGTGGGGGGACAATTAGCCACGGGCGTCGCGGAGCATTGCGATCAGGACCGCCCGCGTCTCTTCTGAATTCGTGACCTCGCGAGGGAACGGGATGCGCACGCTCGAGAGCCTGACGCCGCTCTTGATCCGAAGCTTGAATCCGAGGCGGTCCACTGAGACCATGGAGGCCTCGTCGGCCTGCGCGCCGGCCAGCACCCGGGCAAAGGTGACGAGGGCGTCAGGGTGGTCCCGATTCATGTGCTCGATGATGCCCGCGGCCGAATCGGCCAGCGGGTCCGGGCAGGCTTCCAGATACTCCTGGGCCGAGACCCAATCCATCGCGGCAAAGCCGCCGACGTAATAGACCTCGACCACCTCCATCCGATAGAAACCGAAGTCGTCGAAGTCCACCCAGTAAGCCGCGTTCGGGTGGCGGGCCAAATAGATGTCCCGCGCCTCGGCGGCGTCCACCCTGGAAAGTGCCCGCGCCTCCCCCTGGAGCGTCACGCGCCCTCCGGCCAGCGGATCCCCCACCCAGCCCGGCTGGGTCACGAGGAGGCTCGCGTGGCGATCGGCCTGGAGATTCTGCGTGTGCGTCGCCATGGTGCTGATCAGAAAGAGGGGGCGACCTCGCCCATCCAAGGCATACGGCATGACTGACCCGAACGGATACCCCGGGTGCCTTCGGGAGAGCGTGGAGAGCGTCCCGATCCGCCCCAGGTAGACCATGGTGCGAGCGCGCTCGGCATAGCTGGGCTCAGGGACCGGCGCGGCCTCGGGGGGATCCGGCGGGCCCGCGTGAGAACTCATCGGCGGGATGCGACGGTTATCGACACGACACTACTCTGTCGGGCCGAGAACCGAGCAGCCCAAGGCCCGAGGCCATAGGCCGAGCGGCGTAAGCGAGGCCGAGATGATCGATTCGGACCGGAGGCGTACGACCAAGCCCGCCTGCGGGCGGGTACCCGCGCCGGACGCCTGGGTGCGGGCTGATTCCCGTTCGAGCGCGGGCTTTGCCCGCGCAACCCCAGGGGGAGGCTCGGAAGGGGGATGTGCCCCCTCCGAGTCCAACGCCGGTTATCGACACGACACTACTCCCGCGTGGCCGTGTAGGGGCACACTTGGTTATACGCGCAGTACCGGCAGACCTGGTAGCCAGGGGTGGCAGTGAACTCTCGCGCACGGATGCCGGCGGCGGCCTCTTTGATAGCCATTTCGGCTTCCATTAAGTCCGGCTCCGTGGGCCGGTATGACCCGACCAGGCCGGACTCAAGAAAGCGAAGCTCGACACGCGCCGGGAGCTCGCCCGTCATGACCCGCTGGGCCAGCGCGTAGATCTTGAGCTGGAGACTCTCCCTGGCGCGCTGGTCGGCTCTCTTCTGCTCGATGACATCACTCGATTTGTAATCAATGATGACGATACCCTCATCGGTCTCGTCAACGCGGTCGAAGCGGCCCCGGACACGGTCCGGACCCAACGTGAACGCGAATTCCTTCTCGACCTCGCCGGGCTTCTCCCCCCGGGTCTCCTCTTCGTGGTAGAAGTGCGTGAGCGCTTCGGCCCCGGCCTGCTTTCTCAGTTCTTCGTGCTCCCGCGTCAGAAAGCCCTCGTTCCGCCAGGCATCATTGAAGGCGCGGAGGAAATCCTCGAGCGGGGTGAAGAGCCCCCTGGCCCGCCGTCTGAGATAGAACTCCACCGCCTTGTGCAACGCGCTGCCGTAATTGACGGCGTGGTGGCGCCGAATGGGGATGCGCAGGATATGGATGTACTGGTATTTGAGCGGACAGGTCTGGTAGTCATCCACCTGGTTGTGGCTGATGGCGAGCGGCTCATCCGGGGCCATCGGCGGGAGCGGCTCGCCGAGGGGCTGGGGAGGCGGGGCAAAGCGCTGGATCTCCTCGACGGCTCGGGCCCTGAACGGATGGGTGGCATCCTTGGGAAGATCGAGCGCCTCCAGGACGAACTGGCTGACCTTCCACTTCTTCCGACCGCCCAAGTCTTCAGCGCTGGTGAGATAGAGGAGTTCCTTGGCGCGCGTCATCCCCACGTAGAAGAGCCGACGCTCTTCCTGAAGGTGAAAGTCACCGGAGGGGAGGGTGTCCTTGATGAGCTCGGTGGGAAGCTCGATCAGCTCGGACCGGCGCGGAGTCGGAAACTTCCCGTGGACGAGTGTCACGAGGAAGACCACGGGAAACTCGAGCCCCTTGGCCTTGTGGAGGGTGAGGACGTGGACCGCGGGGGTATCGAGGTCTGCCTCACTGATGGCCGGGTCGTCGCCGGCATCAATCAGGGCGTCGAGGTGGTTGACGAACTCGCGGACGTTATCGTACTTGAGCGAACGGCCGACGTCCCGGATCCGTTGAAAGAACTTCGCGACGTTCTGGACTTCGGTCTCCTCCGGGATTGAGGCGGCTTTGGACATCCGAGCGAGCCAGCCGGAGTCGGCGAGGAACTGATAGAGCAGCTCGCCCGTGGGCATCTCGCGGGACAGCTCCATGTAGCGCGTCAGGTCTTTGATGAGGCGCACGATCGCGCCGTGCCCCTCCTCGCCGAGCTCCTCGGCCAACCCAGGAAGCTCGCGGGCCGATCGCAGCACGTCGAAGAGCCAGCGGTTCTTTCTGTCCGCATACGTCGCCGAGCGCGTGAGGTCCACGATCGGGACCTGGTAGAGGTCGGACGAGGCCAGGAAATGGAGGCTGATCGAGTCGTCCGGGTGAGCGACGGCGCGGAGGAAGGCGATGAGGAGGCGCACCTCCGGCCGGCCGTAGAGCCCCTGGTTCCCCGAGAAGGTCCACGGGATTCCGCGTATGTTGAACGCCCTGAGGAACGGATCGGCGTCCGCATTGGCGCGCACCAGAACCGCGAAGTCCTTGTAGGAGCGCTTCCCCGTCTCCGCCCGGTCTTGGATGATCGAGGCCACCGCGTCTGCCTCCGAGGTCACGGTGTCGAAGGGGAGGTGCTTGGGCGGCTCCCCCCCGTCCTTCATGGCGCTGAGCCGCTTGCTGATTCCGTATTTGACCTCGAGGCGGTCTGGGTTGTTATTGACGATGAGCTGATAGGCGGCGTCGAGGATCGGCTGTGGGGAGCGGTAGTTCTCGGTGAGGACGATCTCGCGGGCCTCGGGGTAGACCGCCTTGAAGCCGAGGACGTTCGAGATCGCCGCGCCGCGCCACTTGTAGATGGACTGGTCGTCGTCCGCGACGACAGCCAGATTTTCGTGACGGGCCGCCAGGAGCTTCACCATCTCGAACTGGGCGTAGTTGGTGTCTTGAAACTCGTCAACGAGGATGTACTTGAAGCGTTTCTGGTAGTGGGCGAGGACGTAGGGGCGCGAGCGAAAGAGCCCCAGCGCGTACATGATCTGGTCGCCGAAGTCCACGGCCCCATCTTGAGCCAGGAGCTCGCGGTATTTCTGATAGGTCCGCGCCAGCTCCCTCTGTTGGGCCGCCCGGTCGCGAAGCTCTTCGTCGGCCGGGTCGGCGGCGGCCTCGGCCGTGAGCCGCTCGGCGTAGGCCAGGTATTCTTCGGGCGAAACGTCCTCATCTTTGGCGCGGGAGATGAGCGAGATGATGGCCTGGAGATGCCGCGTAGGATCCCCGAGCGGCCGGTAGTGCTCGAGCGGAAAGTCGAAGAGGCGCTCCCGGAAGAAGATCACCTGCTCCGCCCGATTGAGGACACGGAAGTCGGGCGTCAACCCGACTTCCAGGGCGTTCTCCCGGAGCAGTCGGTCGCCGAAGGCGTGAAAGGTCGAGATCCACACGTCGGCATAGCCGTATGGAACGAGCTGATCCACCCGCTCTTCCATCTCGGCCGCAGCCTTGTCGGTAAAGGTCAGCGCGAGGATCTCTTCGGGCCGGCAGCGCTTCTGGGTGATCAGATAGCCGATCCGGCGGGTGATGACCGTGGTCTTTCCGGTCCCCGCGCCCGCGACGATCAAAAGCGGCCCGGCGTCATGGGTCACGGCGTCGGCTTGCGATGGGTTCAGTCGATCCAGGATCCGCTCGACGGTGGGATCTCTCACGCGGGCCACTCCCCCCCGAACTTCGGCCGCCATTTTCCCTACTATACTGGTCTCGTTCACGATCAGCAAGAGATCGAGCCAGGGTCGCGTGTTATACTCCGCGTCAACGATGCGACGGTGGTTGCGCGGGGCGCTCGTGTGGGGTGGCGGAGGCCTGCTCACCCTGGCAGGAGCCGCGGGATTGCTCCTCTGGAGCTTTCTCCCCGTCACCTCGGGCGAACTCGGGATGGCAGGACTCTCGGCGCCGGTCGAGATCCTGCGCGATCGTTACGGCGTCCCGCACCTCTACGCTGAGCGCCTGGCTGATCTGACGTTCGCTCAAGGGTTTGTCGCCGCCCAGGATCGTCTCTGGCAGATGGACCTCTTCCGCCGAGCGGCGGCAGGGCGCTTGGCCGAAGTCCTGGGCGCGGAACTCCTTCCGACCGACCGCCTCTTCCGAACGCTCGGATTCGAGCGGGCCGCCCGACGGACGCTCCCGACCCTATCGGAGGAATCCCGGGCCGTTTTGGAGGCCTATGCCCGCGGGGTCAACGCGGCGATCGAGACGATTCAGCGGCCCCATGAATTCTGGCTTCTCGGCTACCGCCCCGAACCATGGACGCCCTCCCACTCGCTCGCGATCGGCCGACTCATGGCGTGGGAGCTTTCGCAGTGGCGGGCCGATCTCGTCCTGGGGAAGATCGCCGCGACGGTCGACGCCGCACGTGCGCAGGCAGCACTCCCCTCGTATCCGCCGGGCGCCCCGCTGATCGTTCCTCCTCGTCCACCCCGCGGGCGCGCCCAGGCGTGGGAGGCGCCGATCCCCCTCCCGGGATTCGGCCGCGGCGCCTCCAATAGCTGGGTCGTCGGCGGGTCGCGGAGCGTGACGGGGAAGCCGCTGCTTGCCAACGACCCGCACCTGACGCTCACGCTTCCTTCGCGATGGTACGAGGTCCATCTCAGCGGCGAGGGCATGGACGTCTACGGATTCTCGATCCCGGGAACACCGGGCGTGGTCATCGGCTTCAACCGGGCGATCGCCTGGGGCTTCTCCAATTTGATGCTGGATGATGCGGACTTCTTTCGCGAGATCGTCAACCCGAACAACCCGCGCCTCTACCGCCACCGGGGGCAGTGGGAAGCGATCCGCGTCCACCGGGAGGAGATCCGTGTCAAAGGGGGAGAGCCGGTCGAGATCGAGATACGTCAGACGCACCACGGCCCCTTGGTCCACGAACTCCTTGGACTCAGCGAGCCAACGGCCCTCCGGTGGACTGGCCAAGATCCCTCGGACGAGGTCTGGGCCGTCCTGGAAATGAATCGCGCGACGAACTGGCCAGCCTTCCGCGAAGCGCTCCGGGCGTTTCAAACCCCGGGGCTCAACGTGGTGTACGCCGACCGCTCGGGAACCATTGCCTACCAGGCCGTGGGGCGCGTTCCGGTGCGGGCGCAGGGGGACGGGCGGCTCCCGGTCCCCGGGTGGAGCGGTGAGTTTGAGTGGATCCGGTGGGCACCGTTCGATACCCTTCCCCGCGTCGTCAATCCGCCGGAGGGTATTATCGTCACCGCGAACCAGCGGATCACCGAGGGGGACGAGCCCTTTCTCTCCACCCTGTGGGAGCCGCCGGACCGAGCCATGCGGATCCGCGAGCGTCTGGACGCCTTCCGGAAGCTCTCACTCGAAGACCTCCTGCAGATCCAGCTCGATCGCGCCCCACCGTCGGCCCAGCGCCATGTGGCCAGGGTCATCCCCCACATCGAGACCGCCGCCAAGGGGGATCCGCTCAGGGAGTCGGCCCTGGCGCTCCTCAGAGGCTGGACCGGCGAGATGAGCGAGGCGAGCGCGGCGGCAGCGCTCTACGCCGTCCTCTACGAGCGGCTCTTGGTGAATACGTTTCGGGACGAGCTTGACGAGGGGCTCCTCCGGGAGTTCCTCCGGACCTGGAACCTGGCGGAGATTCTCCTTGACCGCTTCATCGAGGCCGGGGAGTCGCCATGGTTTGATGACGTCCAGACAGCCGAACCCGAGGGGCTTCCGGAAGTCGCGGCCCGGAGTTTCGGCGAAGCCGTGACGTTTCTTGAAGCTCGGCTCGGCAAGGACCCGGCACGCTGGCGGTGGGGGGCTCTCCACACGACCACCTTTGAGCACCCCCTAGGGAAGCGCCGGCCACTTCAAAGGGTCTATGACCGTGGCCCATTCCCGATGGGGGGAGACGTGAAGAGCGTCTGGGTGGCCGGATATCGCCACGACGACCGTTTTCAGAGCACTCTCGGCCCGTCGTTCCGCCTGGTGGTCGCCCTGGGTGACCGGCCGCGCGCTCGAGCCATCTCTCCTGGCGGGCAGTCGGGCCTTCCCTGGTCGCGCCACTACGCCGACCAACTCCCCGGGTGGCTCCGAGGGGAAAGCCACCCTTGCCTGATCGACCGACAGGAGATCGAGGCGCAGACCACCGAGCGGCTTCGCCTCCGCCCTCAGAGCCTGCTACAGAAAACTTGACTTCTCGATAGCGAACCGACATTTTACTAATAATTACTGAGTGTTGGAGGCGCTCTCCCTTTGGGAGGGGACGGGAGGGGGTATTTTCATGTTTTGGGGACCGAGTGTGTCACACTTGACCGAACTGTCCGAAGACTCGAGCGTGGGTCTTCTGACCGGCCGTCGCCCCGCAGCCCGAATGGCCCTTGACAGTGCGCGGCTCTAGGCTCAAGGAGAGGAGGGGCTCTGTTGAAGCGTCGTCGAGTCGTCATCACGGGGCTGGGGGTGGTAGCCCCTAACGGGATCGGCAAGGAGGCGTTCTGGCAGAACCTCATCGCCGGCAAGTCCGGCGTTGACTACATTGCCGCCTTTGATGCTTCCTCGTTTCCCTGCCAGGTCGCGGCCGAAGTCCGTGACTTCAACCCGGCCGATTTCATCGGCGGCCGGAAGGCCCGAAGGATGGCGCGCTTCTCCCAGTTCGCTCTCGCTGCCACCCGCCTCGCTTTCGACGATGCCCATTTCTCTGTCACGCCGTCCCTCTCGTCCAATATCGCCATCTGTTACGGAACGTCGATCATCGGAATGGATGTCGGGGAGGCGGCAGCAGAGGCATTACGTCTGGACGGCGTTCGAGGAATAAAGCCATGGACGGCTCTGGAATTCCCGCCTCACGCGCCGGCAAGTTACATCTCAATCGAATTTAAAATCTCCGGGCCTACGCTTTCTGTTTCGTCGAACTGCTGCACGGGCTTGGACGCCATTCACGCCGGATTTTCCCAGATCGTTTTGGGCAGAGCCACGGTCGCTGTAGCCGGTAGCTGCGACGTTCCAATTACCCCCGTTTCTTTCGCGTCATTCTGTGCCCTTGGCGCCGTGACAAAACGGAACGACGATCCAAAGAAGGCATCACGACCATATGATCTTCTCCGGGATGGGCTTGTGATCGGAGAAGGCGGCGCCACACTGATTCTCGAGGACCTTGAATTTGCCCTGCAGCGGGGAGCAAGAATCTACGCGGAAGTCCTTGGCTACGGCTCCGCGAGCGAGGCGATCGGCATGCGAGAAGGAGACCTGGAAGGAAAGGTCATGGGAAGCACCCTTGCGACCGCCATCCGCAATGCCGGTCTATCACCGACGGACATCGACCATGTCAACGCACATGGAAGTTCGCTGCCAGATTACGACGTCACTGACTCGAATGCGTTCAAACTGGCTTTGGGGGACCACGCCTATCGGATCCCCATCAGTTCGATCAAGTCCATGATCGGCCAACCGATCTCAGCAGCCGGAACCATTCAAACCGTGGCGGCCTGCCTGTCGATCGAACATCAGCGGGTTCCTCCCACAATCAACCAGGAAGTTCCGGACCCGAAATGTGACTTGGATTACGTTCCAAACGTCTCCAGGGTGGCACGTGTGAAACGGGTCCTCATCAATGGCCACAGTTTTGGAGGAAGTGCTGCTGCCATGGTAATCGGTCGGCTTGATGACTGAGGCCTGACCTTGGCGCCCATCGATTTACAGAGCCTCGGGGTCTTCATCCTTTGCGCGGTTCTCATCGGTCTCGGGATTTCCGTCTTCCTTCACGACCGACGCGCTGAGATCAACCGGCTTTTTGCGCTCTTTGTTTTCGCCACCGTTGGATGGATCATCAGTATCTCGATGTCCCTCGCTGGTCAGGACATCGACCGGACGGTTCTCCTTGGACGACTGGCGTTCGCGTTTGCGAGCGCAATGCCGTTCACGTCACTGTGGATGTTCCAAGCGTTTTCAGCTTCGGTTCCGACAACTCGACAACGGGGAGTGATCATTCCAGGCATTTTCTGTCTGCTCTCTATCGTCTTTTCTCTCTCCCCATGGATCGTCACCAGAGCGACACCTGGTTCTCCGCGGCCGAACTTCACTTATGGGGTCCTGCACCCCTTCTTTGGGGTGTACATCATTCTGTGTTTTGGATTCGCTCTCTACACGCTTTGGAGAAAGATTCAATCAGCTTCTGGGATTAATAAGCTTCAGCTCCGTTATCTCTTACTCGGCATCCTCCTCGGAGGCGCGGGAGCGATCACGACCAATTTGCTCATCCCGCTCGTATGGAAGACATCTCAATACAGCATCTTTGGACCATATTTCGCCCTCGTCTTGGTTTCTTTTTGGGCGCACGCGATCATCCGCTACCGACTCATGGACATTAAGGTCGTGATCCGAAAAGGAGTTGTGTATGTCTGTGCTATTTCCGTGTCTGCGTTCGTGTTTATGGGTCTGGCGGGGGTGGTAAGCTGGGCCACGGGATATGACAAGCAGAGGATTCCAGTTATCACAGCAGTGGCGCTGGCCGTTGTGGTGGCGATTTTCTTCCAGCCGTTGAAAAACTGGACACAGAACTCGCTGAACCGGTATCTGTACCGCGAAGCCTATGATTACCAGCGCACGATCAGAGAGGCGAGCCGGAGATTGAGCACGATCCTTGATCTCCAATCGCTGCTCATGTACCTCACAGAGGTGATCGAGAGGACACTACGCGTTGAGATGGTGGCCGTGTACGTGGCGGACGTTCCCCAGCAGATCTTTCGCCCCCGGGTGGTTCGGAGCGCCGAAGAGTGGCGACAGCGAGCACCGGGCCCCACCCTCTTCGGAACCTCTCCACTCGTGAGGTTTTTTGAGCATGAGAAGAAGACATTGGTCCTCGACGAAGCGACCAGAGTGACCGGCGACCTGCGTTTCACGGCGGCCGTGCATGAGCTCCAGTCTCTCGGTGGAGAGATCGCCTTCCCATTTTTCCAGGATCACATGATCTCCGGATTTCTCGTGGTCGGTCCGAAGCGCTCGGGGGATCCATATTTCGCAGAAGACACCGATCTCCTCTCCACCCTGGCCAGCCAGGCGGGAATCGCCCTCAGGAACGCTCAGCTCTACCGGGAAGTCACCCTGGCCAACGAGTACATCGAGAACATGCTGACGACCATGGAGAGTGGGGTCATCGCGGTGAGCCCCAACCGGCGGATCACCCTCTTTAATCCTGCCGCTGAACGGATGACCGGCCATTCGGCCAGTGACCTTCGGTCGGCCCCGCTCGAGCGTCTGCCCTCCCCTCTTGCCGCCTCGCTGGAGGCGACGCTGACCGACGGTCAACCGAGACCTCATCTCGAGATCACCTTGCTGGACGCCCTGGGACGGCTGACTCCGATCGCCTGCTCCACCTCGGCCCTCCGCGATGCCGCGGGAAACATCCACGGGGCGGTCGCGGTCTTCAACGACCTCTCCCGCGTGAGGGAGCTCGAGGAGGAAAAACGACGGGCCGAGCGACTGGCGGCCTTCGAGGCCCTCGCGAGAGGGATTGCCCATGAGATTAAGAACCCGCTGGTGGCCATCAAGACCTTCGCCGAGCTCCTGCCGGAGCGCTTCACCGACGTCGAGTTCCGCGAGGGATTCGCCAAGGTGGTGGTCGGGGAGATCGAACAGATTGACGCCCTTGTGACCCGACTCCGGGGCCTCGCGCCGCCGCCGCAAGCCACCCCGGTCCTGGTGGATGCCCGAGTCCCGTTAGAGGAAACCCTCACCTTCCTCAGTGGGTCGCTCACCTCCAAGGGTGTCACCGTGATCCGGGTCATCCCTTCCACGCTCCCCCAGGTGCTGGCCGACCCGGCCCAGCTCAGACAGCTCTTCCTCAACGTCTTTCTGAACAGCCTCGACGCGATGGAGGGCCGAGGGAATCTCACGATTCGCATGACCGCAAGCGATCGCGGCGCGGGGCAGCAGGCCCTCGTGATCCAGCTCACCGATACCGGGAGTGGCATTCCAGCGGAGGCCCTTGGAAAAATCTTCGATCCCTTCTTCACCACCAAGGCGCGCGGCACGGGCCTGGGGTTGGCGATCTGTCGAGGGATCGTGGACACACACAAAGGGACCATCCGCGCGGAGAACAACAAGGATGGACCCGGCGCGACCATCACGGTCGAGTTGCCGGTCCCTGTCGGAGCCATGGCGGAGGCGCTTCGTTGATCCCCCTCCTTCTCGTGACCGGTCGCGAAGATCTCCGCGCTGGATTGGTTCGATCCCTCGGGGAAGGGCGCCCGATCTTTACCGCGGGGACCGATGCGGAGGCCCTGACCCTCCTGCGGACAACCGCGGTGGACCTCATCATTCACGATCTGGCCGTCTCTCGCGATCCAGAAGCGTTGGCGCGGGCGATGCGGAGCGGTCAGCCTGGCGTCGTCCTGATGGCGGCGGGGGAGGCCGCCCCTGAAGACGATGATTTGTGGCAGTTCTTCCTCCCTCTCCCCGTCCCCCCCGCCCATCTTGGCCGCGTCATTCGCCAAGCGGATCACCAAGTCCGGCTCGTCCGGGAGCTCGATGCGCTGCGGCGGTGGGCCGCCACGACCCCGGGGGCCGCTTTCCCCCATCCAGAGGCCCCGCCCCTGGCGCTCAGCCACGTCCTGAAGGAGTTTGCCAAGGCCCTGAGTACGAACTTCGATCTCGGCCAGACGCTGGACCGTTTTCTCGACACCGTCCTGGAGATGATGCACCCCAGCCGCGTGGCCCTCTTACTCCGGGAGGGATCGAGCGGGGTCTATCGGATCCGAGCCCAGCGGGGGCTCGATCCCCAACTCGCCGAATCCGTCTCGCTTCGCCCCGAGACGGGGCTCCCCGCGTGGCTGACACTCCATGGTCGCATTCTCAACGCCCCCGAGATAGATCAACCGCTCAGCCCGTACCCCGAACTTCGGCGCGAGTTACAGTTGCTCCGCGCGGAGGTCGGTCTGCCGCTCGCGGCCCACGGCGAGCTCACCGGCATCCTGACCCTGGGACCCCGAATCACCGGGGCTCCCTACCAGCCTGCCGAGGTGGAAATGCTCTACCACCTCGGGGTCAACCTCGCCGCCGCGGTCCAGAACATTGCCCTCCATCACCAATTCCTTTATCAGAAGCGCTTTAACGAGCAGATTCTGGCCCACATGGCAAACGGCGTGATCACCATTGATCAGCGCGAGCGGGTCGTTATCTATAACCATCGGGCTGAGGAGATCCTTGGGCGGCCCGCGACCCAGGTGTTGGGTCGGGATCTCCGCGTCCTCCCCTCGCCCCTGGGCGACCTCCTCTACGAGACCCTCAGCCAAGGGACGGCTCTCAGGAAGCGGGAAGTGGTCCCGGCCGCCCTCAAGCGGCCGCTGGAGGTCAGCACCTATCGGATCCCCGATCCTGCCCAAGGCATGAGCGGTGCGGTCATGGTCTTGGAGGACCTGACACCACGGATAGAGCTGACGGAGAATCGACGGACCGCTGAGGATCTTCAGCTTCTGACAAGGATCGCCGCCCGGCTCGCGGACGAGATCAAAAACCCTCTGGTCTCCATCCAGACCTTTGTCGAGCTCCTGGCCGAACGCGGCGATGACCCGGAGTTCAAACAGCGCTTCACGTCGGTGGTTGGGATGGATGTGCGGCGCCTCGTCCACATCGTGGAGAAGCTCACCAGCCTGGTCACGGAGCGGGAATACGCCATCGAGGTCGCCAACGCTCAGGACGTACTCGAGGAAAGCCTGCGGGATCTGGACCGAAGGGTCCAGGTTGCCCTGGAGGGTGAGCGGGAGACTTCGGAGCTCCTCTACCTCCATGAGGAGCTGACGGGGCGGTCGGTCGCGGTCGCCCTTCACAGCCAGACCGGCCCGCTTCCGATCAAGTGCGACCGCCAGCAGCTGAGAAAGGCCCTCACCTACCTCCTTCGGTACCTCATCGGAAAGGGAGACGAAGGCGGGAAGCTGATTTGCTCGATGTCCACCGATCACGAGGGGACCGAACCGATCCTCGACCTTCTCCTCGTGGGCCGGACCGACAAGGTGAGCGAAGAAGAGATCCGCTACCTCTTCGACCCGTTTGCCATGGTTCAGGATACGCCCCTGGACGTCGGGCCATGCGTCAGCCAACGGATCATCGAAGAGCAAGGGGGCACCCTCAAAGCCCGGCGGGAGCGGGACGGGGTAGTCTTCCACGCGCGATTCCCCCTGGCGAGAGAGCGAGCGACACATGAAGTCAGGTGATCGCCCCCGGATCTTGGTCGTGGACGATCAGGCGGGCCCCCGCGAATCCCTTCGAATCCTCCTCAAGGATCGATTCGAAGTCCTCACCACGGCCAGTGCCGAGGAGGCCTTCCGTATTGCGGCCACTGACCGACCCGATCTGGTCTTCATGGACATCCGGATGCCCGAGCTCAACGGGGTCGAGGCCCTGCGACGCCTCAAGGCGCTCGATCCGTCCATCGAGGTGGTCATGATCACGGCCTATGCGTCCCTCGAGACGGTCAAGAATGCTCTCCGGTTCGGGGCCCTGGACTACCTCGTCAAGCCCTTCAGCCGGCGGGACGTGGAGGAGGCGGTCCAGCGAGCCCTCACCCGGAGACGGGAGCAGCGGGACGCCGACCGGCTCGCCGAGCTGGTACGACAGATGCAGGCCTTCGCCACAGAAGCGACCCAGCCGAGCTTCCACGAGCAGATCACCCGGATCCTGACCAAAATCTTGGAAGAGGCGGGAACCTCGCTGGAGGCCGCGGGGGTCGCCCTCTTTCTCTACGAGGGGTCGGAGGTCACGTGCCGGTACGCCAAGGGGTTGCCTGACAACTACTCTACAGAGGTGGCGCAGCGTCTCGGCTTGCAACCGATCCAGGACGGACCGCCCCCCAACCGGCTGCTTCTCCTCTCGCGGAAAGACGCAGGCACCCCATTCTCCGAGCTCCTGGATCGGAGCGGTTATGAACGGGCCACCTTGTTCTTCCTCACGACCGACGGGGCCACCGTGGGTCTCCTGGCCCTGTACTACGGAGGCGAGCGACAGCTTGCCCCGCGCGAATTAGACCTGCTTCGGGCTTTCGCCGATATGGCGGCAGTCGCGATCCGCAACAATCAGCTCCGCGAAACCTCTCAGCGGGAGGCAACTGCGCACGCGCTCCGTGCTCTCCAACTCGGGATCCTGAGAGAGATTGACCGAGCGATCGCAGCGCAGCTCGACCTCGACGACCTTGTCGCGGCGGTCACCAGCCAGCTCGAGAGGGGTCTCGGCTACGATCTCGTGAAGATTGTCCCCCGCGGAGAGGAAGGGGAGAGGCAGGAGAATCGTGTGGTCTACCCGATCGGCCCCCTGGCAGAGGCCCGGTGGGTCCTCGTCGCCGACAACGAGCGGTCGGGACGCCCGATCGGCGAGCCTGAGCGGGAAATCCTTCGGATGTGCGCCGAGCACCTCACGATCGCCTTCCGCAATGCCCTCCTCTATGAAGAGATCAAGGCCGCCAAGGGGCGATTTGAGACTCTGATCGAAAGCGCCGGTGAAGCGATTGTGGCCGTCGGGCTCGACGGTCGGATCGAATCCTGGAACCCGAAGGCCCGACAGGTGTTCCTCTACGAGCGGGAGGAAATCCTCTGCCAATCCATTGAGCGCCTCGTGCCGAGAGAGACCTACCGGGAGGGAGTCGAGCGTCTCGGCCGAACGGGCCGGCCGGAGCTCTTTGAAACGCGGGCGCTGCGAAAGGATGGGACACTGATCGAGGTGGGGGTGACTCTCTCCGCCATCCAGGGGCCGGGCGGCGAGCTCTTCGGGGTTCTGGCCTTGATCCGCGACATCACCGAGCAGAAACTGATGGAGGAGCAGCTCATTCAATCCGAGAAGCTGACCGCTCTGGGACAGCTTGCCGGTGGAATCGCCCATGACTTTAACAATCTGCTCCAAGCCATCATCGGCTACGCACAGCTCGCCACCCGCCACTTCAAAAACCCCGAGGCCGTCCAAAAGTGGCTTCGGGTGATTGAAGCCGCCGCACGGGACGGGTCGGAAACGGTCCGTCGAATCCAAGAGTTTTCCCGGACCCGCCCTGAAGTCGAGCTCGTCCCCCTCCACCTGAACGATGCGATTCGGGAGGCCTTCGAGATTGTCCGGCCGCGATGGGACGAGAAAATCTTGGAGGAGGGCGTGGAGATCGTCCCGCACCTCGATCTTGGAACCATTCCGTCAATCCTCGGGCGCCCCGCCGAGATCCGCGAGGTGTTCACGAATCTCCTCCTCAACGCTCTGGATGCCATGCCCACCGGCGGAGAGGTTCGGATCCGCACGTGGGAAGAGGGTGACTTAGTGCTGGCCTCGGTCGCTGATAGCGGCGTCGGCATGCCCGAGGAAGTACGCCGGCGCGTCTTCGATCCCTTCTTCACCACGAAAGGGGAACAAGGAACAGGGTTGGGGCTGAGCGTCACCTACAGCATCCTGACCCGGCATAACGGGAAGATCTGGGTGGAAAGCCGTGAGGGAATGGGCACGGTGTTCACGGTCCGGCTCCCTGCCTACCGAGGGGAGCAGCCGCCCCCGAGAAAAGAGCCGACCCTGAGGAATGGCCGCGCGGGGCGGCTCCTCATCATCGAGGACGAGGAGCGGGTGAAAAATATCCTGACAGACATGCTCGAGGAGGCCGGCCATTCGGTCAGAGGGACACGGTATGGCGAGGAGGGACTGGCCATTCTCCACCAGGAGCCCTTTGATCTCGTCATTACGGACCTGGGGATGCCCGGAATGAACGGCTGGGAGGTAATTCAACGGATCAGGGAGCGCGATTCAAGACTCCCCGTCGTCGTGATCACGGGATGGGGGCTCAAGGGGGAAGAGGACCGGCGGCGGCTGTGGGAACTCGGTGTCAGCCGCTGCCTGTTCAAGCCGGTGCGAATCCAGGAGCTCCTTCAGGTGGTCAACGACCTCCTATCCGAGTAACCTGCCTACCCGGCCCGCTTCATCGGCCTCCCACAACACATCTTGGAGACCGGGGCGCTCTTTCCGCACTTCGCGCACTTGAACGTCGCCATCGTCTACCCCGCCGAGCCGAGAACCGAGCAGCCCAAGGCCCGAGGAAGGAGCCAACCGGAGCGTACGTTGTTGTACGTGAGGATTGGCGACGACCGAGAACACGGGGATGCGACGGTTATCGGCACGGCGTTCAAACCCTCTCGATGATCGTGGCCGTGGCCTGCCCAAACCCGATGCACATGGTCGCGAGGCCATAGCGGCCGCCGGTTCGCTCGAGTTCATGGAGCAGGGTGGTCAAGATCCGGCCGCCAGAGGCGCCGAGCGGGTGCCCCAAGGCAATCGCGCCGCCATTGACATTGACCCTTTCCATGTCCGGTTCCAGTTCCCGCTGCCAGGCCAGGACCACCGAGGCAAAGGCCTCATTGGCCTCGATCAGATCCATGTCCGAGAGCTTGAGCCCGGCCTTCGCGAGGACCTTTCGGGTCGCCGGGATGGGACCGGTCAGCATGATTGTTGGGTCCACGCCCGCTGTCGCCATGGCCAGGATCCGCGCCTTAGGCCGGAGCCCTAACGCCTTCGCCTTTTCACGGGACATGACGAGGACCGCCGCAGCCCCGTCGGAGATTTGGCTGGAATTCCCGGCCGCCACGACGCCATCGGACTTGAACGATGGAGGCAGGGCCGCCATCTTCTCCAGCGACGGCTCCATCCGCACGCCCTCATCAGTGTCAAACAACCGTTCCGTCCCATCAGGCAGGGTCACTGGCACAGGCACAATCTCCCGCTGGAACCGCCCCTCCCGGATGGCCCGGGCGGCTCGCCGATGGCTCTCGTAGGAAAATTCGTCCAGCTCCTTCCGGCTCAAGCCCCACTTCTCGGCGATCAGCTCCGCTGAGATTCCCTGAGGGACAATGGCGTACTGCTCGGAAAGCTTGGGGCTCACAGGTCCGTCGCCGGGGCCGCTGCCGTCTGAGCCGATCGGGATTCGGGTCATGGACTCCACACCCGCGGCGATAACACATTCCTGGACCCCAGAGAGGATCCCCATGGCTGCGAAGTGGGTTGCCTGCTGGCTCGACCCGCACTGGCGATTGATGCTGACCCCGCACACATCCAGGGGGAACCCGGCGATGAGGGCGGCATTTCGGGCGATGTTCCACCCTTGCTCTCCCACCTGGGAGACGCACCCCATGATGACGTCCTCGACCTCTTTGGGATCAATCCCGACCCGATCTACGAGAGCCCGAAGGGTGAACGCTGCCAAGTCATCCGGCCGCCAGCCGGCCAACGCTCCGTTTTTCTTCCCGGTCGGGGTCCGAACCGCTCCGACGATCATTGCCTCGCTCACGGCATACCTCCTTTGCCAAGAATTCCAGGTCACTGAACCTGGGTTCATCATATGCGCCCGCCCGCGCGCTGTCAACGGGACATGGGTGTAAAGCACTCGGTGGGTCATCGCCAGGGGGCGTGCCAGACGGCGCGGAGGCTCCGATCGTAGGCGCCGCGTTTCCGGAGGAGCTCAGCGAGCCGCCCCAGCTTGGACTCGAGGGTCAGAACCTCGCCGTCACCCTCGTAGGGGTGCCGCCACGAGCGGAGCACCTTGCGAGCCTGCCGGCGCAGATCGGCGAGCACGCGCCCCGCCTCGTGGGCCCACGCCACACGTCGCCCGTCGACGGGCTCGCCGGCCAGCGCGCGAACGTACGGATCGAAACCGACGGTCGAGGCGCCGAATCCCTGGTACAGCCGGCGAAGGTACCACCAGTCGAGCCGGTGCGCAGGCAGGAAGTGTCTGAGCCGCATCCGCGGCTCGAACCAGAGGCGCCAGCCGGCCAAGCGCAGCGCGAAGCAGATCTCGGTGTCGCCGCCGGAGTTGAGCTTGGTGCCCTGTCGATCGACGAGGAGCGGGCGGAAGCCGTGGCGCGCGAGGTGGTCCCACGCCGTCTTTCGCACGGTCAACCCCGCCCCCCACAGATACCCGCGCCCGGCCGTAATGTCGCCGGGGACGCCCTGGCGCCCCACGGCGTACGCGAAGCTGAACGTCTCGAACCATGCTGGCGGCGCGACCTCGCAGACCGCCTCGTTGAGCCCGCCCGAGGCACCGACATCGGGATGCTGGCGCATCACCTCCACGATCACCGCCAGCCAGTCCCGGGCGATCCAGTTGTCGTCCTCGACCCAGGTGATGATGTCGCCCCGTGCCTCGGTGAACCCACGGAGATGCGCGTGGCTCAGCCCGAGTCGTGCCTCGCGTACGACCCTGAGCGGGGCCGGGGCGCTCGACGGCCAGACTCTCGCGGCGACCCGGTCGGTCCCGTCGGTCGACGCGTTGTCCACGAGGACAACCTCCCACCGGAGACCGGGTGGCGCATCCTGCAATGCAACGTGCCGCAGGGTCTCGGGTAAACGGGCAGCGCCGTTGTAGCATGGGACCACCACGCTGACGTCTACCGACACGCCTGGGCTACCTCGCGGCCGCGCAGAATCGCGTGGTCCATGTTGAGGTACTCCCACTCGCCGAACCGTCCGCGGGTCTCGATCCCGCGTTGCGCGACGTAGTGCCGGACCGTCTGCGTGTTTATCCGGTGGCTGAGGTCGTAGATCACGTATGCGGGATTCAGGGTTACGACGCGCGCCACCAGGAGTCGCCCGCCTGCCGAGGCCGGCCGGACATCGTCCCGCTCCAGGATCCCGACGCGGACGAGTCCCGCGAGGGTGTCCTCAAGTAGCTGGCCCCGGGCGCGGGGGGGGCACATCGCCGACTCGCTGATCTCGGCCTGGATCGAGATACAGCCCGGCGGCACCATCGATGTCGAGAAGGCGTGGGGGAAGCTCAGGCGGTGGAAAGGTGTGCCCGAATCCGGGAAGTAAACCCAGTGCACGGATACGGGGGTACCGAGGTCGACGCCACGGAAGCCCAGGTTGACCGTGTGGACCCGATTGAAGCGGAGTCGCCCGGCCGCCTCCCGCACGGGCTCGGGCACGTCGTCGAGCATGGCCACCAGGGCCGGGAGCGGCACCGTGGAGACGAGCCGTTCGTACCCCAGGCGAGTGCCGTCGGACAGCGAGACCTGCCGGCCGGCGGCGTCAATGCGCGCAACCCCGATCCCGAGTCTCAGCCGGGCCGGCGGGATCGCTGCCGCAAACGCTGAGGCGAGCGCGGCGATCCCCCCGCGCTCCGGGTACCAGAACTCCCGGTTCGGCCCGTACTTGACGTCAGGAGGCCGGAGCGCGCCGCGGACCACTTCCCGGAAATCGGGCATCGGCACCCGCCCGGCGATCCAGTCGTAGCTCATGTCCTGGAGATCCCAGGCCCATTGCCGGCGGTTGTACGGGATCATGAACTGCTCGGCGATTCCCCGTCCGAAGGTCTGGTAGATCCACGCCTCGAAGTGAGGGGGCGGGCCGTTGCGCGATCGTTCTCGATAGGCCTCGATCAGGCCCAGAAGGTTCTCGGCGACGATCTCGAGCGGCAGGCCGTAGTTGTTCGCCTGATAGGGGTACTCGGTGTAGCGCCCGGCGGTGTAGCAGTAGCTGTGGCGCGTCTGCCTGTGGAGGTTGTCCCGGAGGAGCCTGTCCGAGATCAGCGAAGCGACGTACGCGTCGGCCGTGTAGAGGATGTGGATCGCGTGGTCGAACGAGAATCCGTCGAAGATCTCGGTGCCGGCGAGGCCGCCCACGCGGGTGTCTTGCTCGACGAGAAGATAATCATCCTGGCCGCCCGCCTCCAGGTGGAAGGCGGCCGACAGTCCGGTGAGCCCCGCGCCCAGGATCAGCGTCCGTACGTGCTCCATCGCGCCCGAGCCTCCGACCACCCTATCGACCTGCGGCCTCAGCCCCAGATGAGCGGCAGTGGATAGTAGGTGCCGCTGCGAGTCGGCGCGTACCCGAGGAGTCGCCGGGCTGTCTCGATGCTCAACAGCGACTCGTTGCCCCGAGTGTGGTTGGGAACGTCAGACCAGTGCGTCTCGAGAAAGGCCTGAACGTCGACGATCGCGGGGTCGACATGCTCGTCCGCGACGTTACATACTGCGAAGCCTGTCGGAAGCTCGGCTTCCAGGGCGCAGGCGAAGGCGGTCACGGTGTTCTCGATCGATGTGCTGATGTAGAAGTTCCACGGCACGTTGGAGCGCACGCCCGGGCACTCGAGGCGGAGCGCCACTGCCTGGGTGTGGCCCGTCCTGCACCCCGCGGCCAGATATCCCTCAAACTCCGCCTTGAGCGCGCCGTAGATACTCTGTCCCTCGGACAGGGTCGGCAGGTAGTTCGACTCGAGGATCGGGAACTGGTCGATCCGGACGGGCTTGTTGATGCCGTACACCTGGGCCGACGACGCGAAGACGAACTTCGGCACGGCCGCCGCCCGCACGGCCTCGAAGACGTTCACCGCGCCGTCGTAGTTGACGCGTCGGTAGTCGGCCTCCGCGGCGCCGGGGACGTTCGGATGCGGGAGGGCGGCGAGATGCACGACGGCGTGACTCTTGCGGAATCGCTCGACGAGGCGGCTTCGGAGGTCGAGGATGTCGTCCCACGACGGGCCTAGCACGCCGACGCGGATCAGGGCATGCTCGAGGCGCGCTTGGCCAAGCCGGAGCCGTCGCGCGCGGGCGATCGCCCGGGCCGAGGTGCCCGGGCCGAGGTGCGTTCGGCGTAGCACATTGACGATCGGTCCGCGGAGGCGGTCGAAGACGTCGATGCGATACCCCCGGGCGCGCAACCCGCGCTGCAACAGCTGACCGATGAATCCGCTGCCGCCGGTGATCATGACAGTCTTCGCGCTCATGCCAGATACCCGAACCGGACGAGGGCTTCTCGGCCCACCGCCACGAGCCGGTTGACTTCGTCGATCGGGCGGGCACGCCAGCGGTCGATCGTCACGGGCCGCCGCACCTCGCCCAGCGCGTGCAGCAGCGCCTCACGGGTCGGGGCGTCCCAGAAGTCGAACAACTGACCGATCACACGGACGGGGTCGGCGCAGAGATCTTCGAAGCGCGTCCGGAGGTATTGACCCGGCAGCCACGCTTCCCCGAAGTCCGCAGCATCGCGGTTGACCGCGGACCAGTACGCGATCGCCCGCAGGAGCCGGGGGCGGTCCCGCAGGTCGGGCGGAAGCACGAGATCGCCGTACTCGTTGAGCTGGTTCCCGTCCTTCGAGTAGGCCATATCGAGACCATTCCGCAGGACGTGGGTCACTCGCACGTCCGGCACCATCTCGTGCCAGAAGCGGATCATCAGCAGGCTCTTCGGGACCTTGACGCCCCAGGGCATGGCGGCGTCCGGGATGCCGACGAGATGCGCCTCAAGGGATCGGACGAAGTCGGCGCGGATCGCCTCCCGCCGATCCTCGGGGACCCGCCGGCCTGCCGCGAGGTACGTCCGCATCCAGCGGTCGTAGAACTCGATGAATGGCAGCGAATCCTCGAACGGGTTCAGTCGCGAGCCCATGAAGAAGCCGCCGTCCCGGGCGATGCGCGCGAACACGCGCGTGCCCGACCCGCCGATCGCGCCGATCAGCACGGGCGCTGGTCGAGGACGCATCAGGTGCGTGATACCTGCGCGGCGATCATACGCGAGAGCTCGGACCCCGACAAGAGGTTGGTCCCCGTCCGACGCCGGCGAGGGCCCTTGACTGCAGGCGAAAGGGAATCCGGTGGCCGCGCTCCATCAGAAAGGGCACAGTTCGGCAAAGTCACGGCCCGTCGTCGCGCAAGGGTAGACGAGAACGTCACGCAAGTCTGTGGTTCTTGGTCCCGAGAGTTACGCTCGGGTCGCGCCGACCCGTTGACGGAGATCCGGCGCGACTCGCTGTGGCGCATACTTCCGACGCAGATGCACCAGCCCATGGGGGAGCCAGAACTTGAGCACGCGCCTTGCGTAGGACATCGGCTGCCCTCGACCGCTTCCTGCGTCGACCCAACCAGGGACCAACAGATCCAGACCCCGGAGTGAGCGGAAGGAGTCTATCATGCACCCATTGGTCTCCGCTAGAGCCGTCCGGGCCGGGCCGCGGCAGCGAGGGCTCGACGGTCAGAACACACACCCACCATAAATGTCAGGGGTTCTCATGGTCTGACACGGGCGACACCAGCGTGTCGTCGAGGGCCAGCCGCCATCCATCCCGCGCCGCTAACACGCGGACCCCGGTCTCCTGGGCCACCGCGTCTGCCAGCTCCCAGGGCTTCGCTCGAAGCATGGTCATTCCGAAGTGAGTGAGAACGGCAAGCTTGGGGCGGAGGGCGGCGATCAGACGGCGGGCGTCGGGAATGGCCAAGTGGATCGTATCGCGAGGTTCCCGATAGACGACGTTCAAGATCAGGAGGTCTCCGACAAATGCTTCCTCCAGCTCAGGAAAGTAGCCGGTACAGGCAATGAGGCTCACGGTATAGCGAGAGCCCACGAACCGAAGGCCGTACGTCTCCACCGGATGCCGGAGGCGAAGCGGCGTCTCTACGGTGATCCGGCCTATGGGGTAGCGGCCTCCGGGCTCAAGAATCCCAGTCCCTTCGGGGTAGTCCCGGATGTACTGAAGGATCACCGGGTCATCTTCGTAGGCATCCCGCGGCGCGTAGACAAATCCGCGCTTCTTTGTCCCGCCCGTGGTCATCGCCTCAATCATCGCGTTGGCGTCCCCGGCGTGATCCAGGTGCTTATGCGTAAGGATGATGGCATCGAGGGCGGCCGGGTCCAACCGGAGCTTCCGGGAGCGGCAGTGGACGAGAGCGCCGGGCCCGGGATCCACCGCAATCTGGGTCCCGTCCATCGCGATCCAGAGGCCGCCGGTGGCGCGCAGCTGGGAGGCCGTCGTCATCCGCCCGCCCCCGCTCCCAACGAAAATGATCTCGTTGGAGGCTTGAGGCCGCGCCGAAGGACTCACGACTCGAGCGAACTGTGGATCTCGGGCACCCGGACAGGCGAGACCAGACTTTTTGGCGGCCACACTCGGGCCGTGTCGAGAAGCGAGCAGATCGAGGCCCGAGGGAGGAGCCAACCGGAGCGTACGTGGTTGTACGTGAGGATCGGCGACGACCGAGAACGACGAGATGCGACGCTTATCGGCACGGCGCTAGGTGGCTCTTGTGGCTGACTTCGTCCACCAGGCGACAAAAGGCGCACAGCTCGCTCGTGGTGGCCTGGCCACAACGGATGCATTCGCGGAGCGTCACCTCCTGCCCGCGCTTGAAGGCGGGTCGGATGCGATCCAGATAGCCCAGCAAGAACGCATGCTTGGTCCCCGGGGCGTGGGCCTCAAGCCGGTTCAAGACCTCCTTGTAGTGGAGGCTCGTCGCTCCCTTGGAAAACGGGCACTCTTCCACGATGTAGTCGATCCCTCGAAGGAACGAGTAGGCCGCGGTCTCGAGCTCGGTGAGTCGGAAGAGCGGCTTGACCCGCCGGGCCAGCTTGGGATGGCTGGCCGGGAGCACCGGGGACTGGCGACTCAACGCCTCCTCTTGCCAGCGGAGCACGGAGCCGAAAAGGGTCGCGGCCTCGTCGTCAAGGTTGTGTCCCGTCGCCACCACGGCGAAGCCCTTGGCCAGCGCCGCCTGGTTCGTGAGGTAGCGCTTGGAGAGGCCGCAGGCCGAGCAGGTCGGACGACGAGTCGCACTCCGAATCTCAGGAATGGACGCCCCCACTTCCTCAATCACAGGGATGATCTCGAGCTTCGCCCCGCGCTCGGTGGCAAACGCCTCGCACTTGGCCCGAGAGCCTTTCGAGTACTCGTCTATTCCCAGATCGAGATACAGGCCAGTGGTCCTGTATCCTTCAAGGGTCAGGACATCCCAGAGGGCCAGGGAGTCCTTGCCGCCGGAAACCGCCACAAGGATTGGTTCCTCCTTCTCGAACATCTTCCACTTTCGAATCGTCTCAACGGTGTAATGGCGGAAGAAGGCGACAAAGTCGTCCGCGCAGTAGGCGGTGTTGTGACGGCGAAGCTCGATCACCGCGCTTCCCCCGCACTTTCGGCACTTCATGGCGAACTCGGAGGGGGGCACGCCCCCCTTCCGAACCTCCCCCGGGGGTTGCGCCGGCAAAGCCGGCGCTCGAACGAATTGGATCTTCCCCGCCTGGGTTGATCCAACCGCGAGCCTCTTCCAAGTAACATCTGCTCACCCGTCATCGAATTCAGTTTACCCTCCCGAGATGACCGGGCGGACCTCGATGATATCATCTTCTCCAACCACCTGGTCCGAGGTCAGAAGCTCCTTCCCCCGGATCACCAGGACCGTTTCCGGAATGACCTTCAACTCCTGAAGAAGCTCCTTCACCCGGTGACGGCCCGTCAGCCGAACCTCCCGATCCGGATTCCGCAACACGACGATCATGGCGCCGGGAAGCCCGGTGAGGCCTTGACCTGGCGGATCTGCCTGAGGTGAATCTCGTCGTGACGCGCCTGGAGGGCCACCCACTGCGCCAGGTGAAGCTCCCCGAGCTGGAAATGCGCCCACCGGAGCGGTCGAGGATCCACCGCCGCCAGCCGCTCGACGTTCTGCAGGGTCCGGACGCGGGTGGCCTTCATCTCCTCGACGAGCCTCGAGATCTCGTGGCCGTATTCCGGCCGAACCACCGGGGGCGCCTCGGCGGGGCCCGGCGGCTGCGGCGGGAGCGGCTCAAACTCTCTCACGTCAGTCGGATACGGTCGGAGCAGCCCAGGTTCTCCGCCTTCCTTCAAAAGCTTTGAAATGAGCTTCCCTGTGGCGATCTCCGCGAGGGTCAGGTGGTGGATCAATTCCCCCGTCGACCAGTCCCGCTCTCCCGGACGCCAGTCGGCCTGACGCTGGGAGAGGCCCTCGGCCTCTGCGAGAACTGAGGCCCGAACCGACTCCAACTCTTCCCAGATCTTTTCAAGCGCGATGGGAAGCATGATCCTCCTCGACACACCAAAGGACGCTCAGACCGATGTGCGGATTGCGGTCATTATAGCATGTGGGTCAGATCGCGAGACTCAGCCAATCTCCCGCTGGCGAAGACTGTAGCGCTGAATCTTTCCGGTCGCGGTCTTGGGCAACTCAGGGAGGAACTCAATCCACCGTGGCGTCTTGAATGGCGGGAGCGTTCCCCTCACGTGCGCCTGAAGCTCTTCCCTCAGCGCTGCGCCAGGCGCAGTCCCCGGGCCAAGAACCACAAAGGCGCGGGGTCTCGTGAGACCGTGCTCGTCCACCCCCCCAACGACGGCGGCCTCGGCCACGGCGGCGTGAGAGAGCAGCGCGGCCTCCACCTCATGGGGCGAGACCCATTGGGCGCCGACGCGCAGGAGGTCATCGCTCCGACTCACGTAGAAGTAGTAGCCATCCGTGTCGCGGTAGTACTTGTCCCCGGTCCGGTACCACTCTCCCACGAAGGCCGTTTTGGTCTTCGCATGCTGATTCCAATAGCCGGCCGCGACGCTCTCCCCCTTGATCAAGAGATCGCCCACCACCCCATCGGGGCAATCGCGCCCCGCGTCGTCTGCAATCCGCGCCTCGTATCCCGGCAGGGGCGTCCCGCTCGATCCCGGACGAACCGCCCCCGGGCGGTTCGAGATGAAGATGTACCCGACCTCGGTGGCCCCGATCCCGTCCAGGAGATCGATCCCGAAAGTCTTGACCCAGCGGTCGTAGAGGGGCGCGGGGAGCGGCTCTCCCGCCGAGACGCAGAGACGAAGGGAGGAGAGGTCCGGCCTTTTCACGTCGGCCTCGTTGAGCAACGCAACGAACGACGTGGGAACGGAGAAGAAGAACGTGGGGCGCTCGCGCTCGATCAGCTCAAAGACCCGCCTCGGGTCTGGCCGCTCCTGGCAGAGGAGGACCGAGGCGCCGGTACACAGGGGAAGGTACAGGGAATTGACAAGGCCATAGGAGAAAAAGAGGCGTGGGACCGAGAAGGTCATGTCGTTCTCGGTCATGGCCAGGACGTGCTGCGCATACGTCCCGGTGCAGTAGACCATGTCGTGATGCAGATGGATGATACCCTTCGGCCGGCCGGTCGTCCCGGACGAATAGAGCCAGTAGGCCGCATCGTCGCGGTGTGTCGGGGCCGGATCGATACCCGTGGGCTGTCCCCGAATCCACTCCTCGTAACTCATCGCCTCCCCTGCTTCTCCGACGACCACCGTGTGGCGGAGCGCTGGGGCGCGGTATCGAACCCCGTCCACCTTGGGGAGAAGGTCTCGATGGATGACCAGCACGGTTGCCCGGCTGTCGGTCAAGTAGTAACCGTAGTCATCCGGAGGGGCGAGGGTATTCACGGGCACGGGAACGGCCCCGATTCGCATGGCCCCGAGAAAGACCGCGATGAACTCGGGGCAATCCGGGAGGAGAAGCATGACGCGCTGTTCCATCTGGACCCCGAGGGCCAGGAGGGCATGGGCGACCCGCGCCACCTCCTCCGCCAGCTCGCGATAGCGAATCTTCCGGTCTCGATAGCGGATGGCCACCCGCTCCCCCCGTCCGGCCTCCAGATGGTCGTCGAGGAGCCGGGTCGTCATGTTGAACGTCTCAGGCGGTTCAAAGAATCCGCTCATGACTTTGGGCAGCATAGTCCATTTGGTCGCTACCCGTCAAGGCGTGGCTTGACACGTAAATGTATAGAATTACTAGCCTCATCCCATGGAAATTTTCTGGTTGACAGGCAAATTAATTAAATGAATACTAGTTTCATTCATTATGCCACGATCCTACTCCAACCAAAGACGCGCTGCTCAGCAGGTCGAAACGCGGCGGCGTATCGTTGACGCTACAGTTGCCCTCCACGCTGAACGTGGCGTCCGTGGAACCAAACCCGCCGATATCGCTGCCCGGGCTAACGTCGCCCTGACGACGTATTACAAGCACTTCCCCTCCATCTCAGACCTCGTCCGGGCCTGTGGGGCACGAGGGCGGGAACTCATCCCGCCACCCGACCCGGCCACAATCACCGCACTTTCCCCCGACGCCGCCTTGCGAATCCCCGCCATGGTTCGTACCCTCTTCGGACACTACGAGGCGCGAGAGCCGTGGCTCTACACAGGGCGCACCGAGGAGCGCTTCTTCCCCGAGATTCAGTTCGGAATGAAACACCTTCGGGAGTGGCGTGACGCCTTCGTGCGCGGAGCCCTCGCCCCAGCCCGCCCAAGTCGTGAAACGATGGCAATCGCCGTCGCTCTTGTTGACTTCTGGGCCTGGATGACCCTTCGACGGGAAGTCGGGCTCACACAGGAGGAGGTGATCAATACGGTTACCGAAACGGTGAAGCGGATCGCCGGCGCCCAGCCCGCGGAGAGCCCTTCGCGGCTGCCGGCCCCCGACAACTAACCGCACCACAAGGAGTGTCACGCTATGGAACCCACGATTACAGAGGTTGCCCCTGACATCTTTCGGATCAGCATCTATCCGCCTGGCTCGCCCGTGAGCTTCGGGTGTTTCCTCATTCGTGACGACGCCCCCACGATGGTTGAGACGGGACTCCTCGGCATGTTCAATCTCATTCACGGAGCGGTGCGCCGCCTGATCGACCCCTCGAAACTGCGCTATCTAGTGATCCCCCACTTCGAGATGGACGAGTGCGGGTCCCTGAACCGTTTCCTTGCGATCGCGCCACACGCCGAGCCTGTCTGTAGCCCGGTCGGCGGGCTGGTCACGCTGAGGGACTTTAGCGAACGGCCGGTCAGGATCGTGGGAAATGGTGAGAAGCTCTCCCTGGGCCAGAAGGAGTTCTCCTTTGTGCTGGCCCCCTGGGTCCACTACTGGGACAGCATGCTCGTATACGACGAGGCGGACCGCACTCTCTTCACCTCCGACCTCTTTCTTCAGCCAGGCGACCGAGAGCCCATGACGAGCGAAGACCGATCGGCCGAGGTCGTCGAATTCTCCAGATTCTCCGGATTCCTTCCGTCCCAGAAGCACCTCGAGACGGCGCTCGATCGCATCGAGCCCCTCGGCGTGGACACCCTCGCCTGCCATCACGGCTCCGTCTTGAAGGGCGATCCCCGTCGCTACTATCGCGCCCTCCGCGAAAACACGGTCGGAGACATCGTGGACGCCCCCTTCTACGAGCTGCGGGTGGAAACACCTGCCGGTTACTAACCCAATCACTGCCTGACGCTGTCAGGAGAAGGAGGTACTCATGGCTCTCATCGCATCTCCCAAGCTTCGATATGGCCTGGTTCTGTTGCTTGCCGCCGCCTGGATTGTGCTATCGGCGCCCCTGTCTCACGCCCAAGCGCCGGCACTGTCCCCGGAACTGGAGAAGGTGCGCGCCGCGCTCGAGAAATATAAAGATCCCGTCGTCGCGGTTCACGACGGCTACTTCTCCACCCTGGGATGCGTCGAGTTCGTTCCGGGCGGCCCGGACCGCGTCCAGTACGGCAAACCCGGAGGAATGGGCGTGCACTTTCTGAACCCGCAGCTGATCGGCCCAGTCCCCGACCCGGCCAAGCCGTCGGTTCTCCTCTACGAGCCTGTTGGCGACAAGCTTCGTCTCATCGCGGTCGAGTGGTTCGTGCCACTCGCGACCGGGGTGAAGGAGCGCCCCAAACTGTTTGGCCAATCCTTCTATGGCCCGATGGAGGGACACCACCCGCTGCAGCCGCAGGGGCTTCACCATTACGATCTGCACGTCTGGCTTTTTAAGACGAACCCCGCGGGGATGTTTAATCCCACGAACCCGGAGGTGAAGTGTCCGAAGGCGGGCTATTCTTTCAAGGACCAGCCGCCCAAGCTTCTTCCCGAGCCGAAAAAATAGGCCCCCGGTTCGGACGCCCGGCAGCAATTCACGGCCAGGATCCTCATTGCCTGGCCGTGAATCTTCTCAAGGGCACGCGTCCGGTTGCCTTTTTCGGGCTGGCGTCGTACCCTACTGCATCGTGGTAAGGCAGCCGGTTGTGGACATCCACGCCCACTTTGTTCCCGAGCGGTACCTCCGGCTGATTGAGGCGGAGGGAGAGGCCCACGGGGTCCGTCTGGGATCGGGGCCCGACGGACCGATGATCCTCGTGGGCCAAGTCCCGATCGGGCCCATCACGCCTCACTACTATGATCTGGACCTGCGGCTCAGGGCGATGGACGCGCAGGGGGTGAGGATCCATGCCCTCTCGCTCATGCCGCCGATGGTCTACTGGGCTGATGGTGCCCTCGGGCTCCGTCTGGCGAGGCTCGTCAACGACGCGATGGCCGAGGCCGCTCGGGCTCATCCCGACCGCTTCGTCGGCCTGGCCACCCTTCCGCTTCAAGATCCCGAGGCCGCTGTCGCCGAGGTCGACCGGGCCGTCAGCGAGATGGGGTGTCGCGGAGTTTACCTGGGGACCAACGTCCGCGGGAAAGACTTGGACGACGCGATCTTTACCCCGCTCTTCGCCCGGATCGAGTCGTTGCGTGTCCCGGTCTTCTTCCACCCCCTGAATGTCGTCGGCGGGGAGCGAGTCGCCCGTTACTATCTGCACAACCTCTTGGGGAATCCGTTTGATACGGCCCTGGCCGCGGCCCGGCTCATCTTCGGGGGCGTCCTGGACCGTTTTCCCTCCCTCAGAATCTGTCTCCCCCACGCGGGGGGTGCGCTGCCCTACCTCTTAGGGCGAATGGATCGAGGCTACAAGGTCCGTCCCGAATGCCGGCATCTCCCCCGCCCGCCTTCGGCCTACCTCTCCCACTTCTTCTTCGATACCATCAGTCACTCCCGCGAGGCCCTCCGCTACCTGATCCGTCTGGTCGGGGCGGATCGAGTCCTTCTCGGGAGCGACTACTGCTTCGATATGGGGTACGAGGATCCAGTGGGGGTGGTTGGGGACATGAGGCCGATGCGCCGGAGCGATCGGGAGCGGATCCTGGGGGGCAATGCCCTGAGACTCCTGGGGCTGGAATAAGCCCGCGGGGCCTGTCGCCGGGGCGCCTCCTCCGAGCCGCGCTACGTCACCCTGACGAGGGTCCCCGACCAAGCCCGCCTTCGGCGGACTCGGTGCCCGCAAAGGTACTCCCCGGCGCCACCCGCAGGCCCCCGCCCCTCTGGCCGCGGTACCAATTCAGGATCTCTTCACCCGTCCAGAAGAGAACGCCCTTCTGTTTTTTGAGATAGGTGTAGATCCGGTCAAAGTACTTGATCCGGTGAGGCACGCCGGTGATGTACGGATGGACCGCGATCGCCATGAAGCGGGCGCTCTTCGCCCCCTCGGCGTACAGTGTCTCGAACTGATCGCGGGCGCGCCGGTAGAGCTCCTCCGCCTCGTGGTGCTGGATGATCATCATCGGGATGTCGTTCAGCTCTACGGTATAGGGCAGAGAGACCATCGCCCCTGCCCGGGTCGTGATCTCGTAGGGTTGGTCGTCGTTGACCCAGTCGGCGACGTACTGAAACCCGGCCTCGGCCAAGAGGTCGAGCGTCTCCCACGTCTCGGTGAGCCCCGGACCAAGCCAGCCAAGTGGCGCCCTTCCAGTGAACTTTTGGATCACCTCGACGGACTTCCGGATCGCCTCGCGCTGGTCTTCCACCAAGTGCATGGCCTTTTGGGTGAAGCCATGGCCCATGAACTCCCACCCGGAATCCCGCGCCGCCTCGGCGATTCTCGGGTAGGAGAGGCAGACGGAAGCGTTAATGGCCAAGGTCGCCTTGATCCGGTGCTTGTCCAGCACCGCTTTCAACCGCCAGAACCCAACCCGCATTCCGTATTCGAACCAGGCGAAGTTGGGAACGTCAGGGACGACGGACGCCCCGCCAGGCGGCGGGAGCACGGTGCGGGCCATGGGTCCCTGGATGTCCCACTCCTCCACATTGACAATGGTCCACACCACCACCCGGGCCGACTTCGGCAGGCGGAGGGGGCGACGGTCAGGGACGGCAGAGTAAGGGATGTGGTCGCGCGGGAACTCCATAATAGGCCCTCCTTCGACGGTCGGACATCATGCTACCCGACCCATTTGCCATTGACAAGAGCCCGGCGCGGTGGTACCAAAAGGTGTCCAAAAAGGCCTAACCGGTTTTCGGAACCGGAGGAGCTGTTAGCAGTCAGCGTTCAGCTATCAGCCCGGGTGCCACGAATTCCCGTGGAATGGCTGACTGCTGAGAGCTGACCCGTAAGAGCGTAACAATATGGAATTCTGGGTCACCCAGGCATTCAACGGCGTCTCGTATGGCGCGCTTCTCTTTCTCCTCGCCGGGGGCCTCTCGCTCATCTTCGGCATGATGCGGATCGTCAACATGACGCACGGCTCGTACTATTTGCTCGGCGGGTACGTCGGGCTCACCGTTATCTGGCAGGGGGGACCCTTCGTCCTCGCGATCCTCGTCGGAGCCCTGGCCATCGCCATCATCGGCGTGGGCGAGTGGAATGCGTTTCTGAAGAGGCTCGGCGGTCAGGAACTGGGCCAGGTGCTCACCACCATGGGGTTCGCCCTGATCTTCCAGGACCTCGCACTCGTGATCTGGGGGGGTGATCCATACACAATCCCAACTCCGCAGGTGCTCTCAGGCGCCTATCAGCTCGGGCAGATCTTTTTTCCCGTCTATCGCCTCTTCATCGTGTTCGTGGCCCTGGCGGTCGCCGTGGTGCTCTGGCTGGTTCTGGAGCGGACCCGTGTCGGCGCAATGATGCGCGCCACCGTTGATGATGCGGAGATGGCGCGGGGGGTCGGGATCAACGTCACCCTGATCTCGATGTGCGTCTTCGCCCTCGGGGCCTTCCTGGCCGCGGTGGCCGGCGTCGTCGCGGGAGGATTCGTCGGCGTATATCCGGGCGCCGACTTCGAGATCCTTCCCTATGCCTTCGTCGTCGTCATCGTCGGGGGCATGGGGAGCCTCAAAGGCGCGGTCATCGGGAGTCTCATGGTCGGCCTCCTGGACAACTTCGGCAAGGCCCTCTTCCCGGAGCTCAGCTACTTCACCCTCTTCGCCCCGATGGCGGCCATCCTGGCCGTGCGGCCAACGGGTCTCTTCGGTCGCGCCTGATGCGAGAGACCCTGTTCCAAGGATATCACGGCGTGGTGCTGGGGGTTGTCGGCCTCCTCCTCTTCGTCGCGCCGCCGTTCCTCTCGTCGTTCTTCCTGACGCTCCTCACGCAATCGCTCATTTACGCGATCCTGGCCATGAGCCTGGACATCATCCTCGGCTACACCGGCCTGGCCTCGCTCGGGCACGCGGCCTACCTGGGGCTCGGCGCCTATAGCGTGGGAATCCTGTCGACGCGCTACGGGGCGGGTTTCTGGGTCGCGCTGGCCGCCGGAGTGCTCCTGGCGGTAGTGGTGGCCGGGATCTTCGGGCTGGTGGCGCTCAGAGCCACCGGTGTCTATTTCCTCATGATCACTCTGGCCCTCGGCATGGTGGTCTGGGGCCTCGGGCATCGATGGGTCTCGATGACCCAGGGGGACAACGGGATCTCCGCGATCCCGCGGCCGAAGCTGCCCCTGCCGTGGTCATTCGCTGAATCAATTCCGTTTTATTACCTCGCGCTCGCGGGATTTCTCCTGGCGTTCGGCATCCTCCGCGTCATCGTGCGCTCCCCGTTCGGGCAGACCCTCGTGGGAATCCGGGAGAGCGAGTCCCGCATGCGGACGCTCGGCTACCACGTGTGGCTGCACAAGTACATTGGATTTCTCATCGCCGGGGGCATCGGCGGCTTCGCCGGCGTGCTCTGGGCCTACTACAACGGCTTTGTCAGCCCGTCGGACCTTCAACTGGCAACGTCGGTGGAAGCCCTTCTGATGGTCGCGCTCGGCGGCCGGGGGACGCTGTTCGGTCCGGCGCTGGGGGCCACCATCATCGTCCTGCTCAAGAACCTCGTGTCCGTTTACACGCACCGATGGCTCTTGATCCTCGGCGCGGTCTACATCGGCACGATCGTCTATGCCCCGGAGGGGATCGTGGGTGCCCTGAGGCAATGGACGCAGCGGGCCAGCCCGGCGCCACTGCGCGCCGAGACCTGAGAAACCCCAAACAAGAGCGGAGGAGTGATAGCGGCTCACGGTTCGATCAACCCAGGTGGGGGGTCCAGGTTCTTCGAGTGCCGGCTTTGCTGGCGAAACCCTTGGGGGAGGTTCGGAAGGGGGGCGTGCCCCCCTCCGAGTGAAACAAGGGGGAGCAGTGGGGCTCACCCCTCGTAATAAAAAAGGAGGGAACGTCATGAGCAAAAAACTGAGCGTCTTCATCCTGGCAATCGCGGTCCTGATCGGGATGGCGGGACCGGGACCGGTCTGGGCCCAGAAGGGGCCGATCAAGATCGGCTACATGGCTCCGGTGACGGGCGGGGCCGCCCAGGTCGGCAGGGACATGGTGAACGGGTTCATGATGTATCTAGAGGAGAACGGAAACCAGATCGCCGGGCGGAAGGTCGAGGTGATCGTCGAGGACACCCAGGGCGACCCGGCCATCGCGCTGACCAAGCTCCGGAAGCTGGTGGAGAGCGACAAGGTTCATGTGCTCGCCGGCCTGCTCTTCGCCCACGTGGGCTACGCCCTGGCCCCGAAGATCGACGAGTACAAGATCCCCGCGCTCTACCCGGTGGTGTCGGCCGACGATCTCTCCCAGCGAAAGCCGGCGAAGTGGGTGGTTCGCACCGGCTGGACCTCCAGCCAGCCGAACCAGCCGTTTGGCGAGTGGGTGTACAAGACCCTGGGATACAAGAAGATCGTGACCATTGCCGCGGACTATTCGTTCGGGTGGGAGCAGGTCGCGGGCTTCCAGAAGACGTTCGAGGACTCCGGCGGCCAGGTCATCCAGAAGCTCTGGCCGCCCATCGCCACCACCGACTTCGGCCCGTACCTGGCTCAGATCAAGCGTGATGCTAACGCGGTCTTCGCCGTCATGGTGGCCGCCATGCCGCTCAGGTTCGCTAAGCAGTACCAAGACGCCGGGCTGAAGGCCAGGCTGCCGGTCATAGGCGGCGGAACCAGCTTTGACGAGTTCGTGCTTCCTACGATGGGTGACGAAGCCATCGGCGCCATCACGCCCCTCATTTACAGCGCCGCGCTCGATACGCCGGTGAACCATCGCTTCGTCAGGGACTACCGGGCCAAGTATAAGAAGGTCCCCTCCTACTATTCGGAGACGAACTATACGGCCGCGCGCTGGATCAACGAAGGCGCCAAGGCCGTCGGCGGGGATGTCGAGGATCGAGAGAAGTTTCTCGCCGCGCTTCGCAAGGTGGAGATCCCTGATGCGCCGAGAGGCCCCGTCAAGCTTGATTCGTACGGGGGTGTGGTCCAGAACATCTACATCCGGAAGGTTGAGAGGAAGGAAGGAGAGCTGTGGAATACCGTGATCCACACCTTCCCGGCCGTCTCCCAGTTCTGGAAGTACAAGCCCGAGGAGTTTTTGAAGCAGCCGGTCTATGACCGGAACTTCCCACTGTGCAAATACTGCTAGCACCTCGGAGGGGGCCTCGACGGCCCCCTTCCGAACCTCCCCCAGGGTTGCGCCTGCAAAGCCGGCGCTCGAACCGGCGTGGCGGCACCAGTCAGCGGGTGGCGCTGGGGTGCCGAGAAGGAGGGCCGACATGAAGAAGTCATCTGTGATCTTACTGCTGCTCGCCATCGTGCTTGGAACTACTCTGGTTGTTGCACAAGAGCAACCCCCGGCCGGCGCGAAGGTTGCGCCACTTCCCCAACCGAAACCGGGAAGCTGGTGGCTGCTCAAGGACGCTGCGTTTGGTGAAGTGAAAGTTGAACTGAAGAGCGTGGAGGAAGGCAAGTTCGTTCTCAAGGTGGAAGAGCGGGGGCTTACGTACAACGCTCCTACCACTAATGAGTGGAATGGGATCGAGGTGCCCGGCATACGCGGCGGATGGGTCACGTTCAATCCGCATTCCCGTTCTTTTTCGTTCCCCTTGTGGGAGGGAAAGAAGTGGGGCGGACCCGTCACGACGAAAAGTACTGTGGGACGTGGGGACGTATTTAACGTACAAGTCGAAGCAAAACGGTGGGAGACCATTACCGTGCCGGCCGGAACCTTTGAGGCGATGCGGGTAGAGATTTCCGGCGGTGCCGCTGGCACCGGCACCTGTTGGTACGCCCCCGAGGCACAGCGTGCCGTCAAGTGCGAAACCACCGGTCCAGGCCGCAACTATGAGCTGCTCAAGTACGAAATCAAAAGGTAGAGGGATTGGACACGCGGCTCTTCCCGAACGCCGATGGTGAAATCGTGGATCTAGCGTTTGCCAACAAAGGATGGCTCCAGGATCAGACCAGTCTCCGGATCTTTTATGGGCAACCCCGAGGCGACCGCCAAGGCGCGGAATGAGTCGCGCCCGTTCCTGAATCGGTACGTCAAGGGAGCTCGTTGATTACGTCTGAAGGAACCCTTCAGTTCAACGCCAGCGTAACGGCATGACTCAGGATTCATCCCTTGCGTTGAGCCTCTCGGGCGTGACGAAGGCGTTCGAGGGGCTCCGCGCCCTAGACGGCGTGGACCTCACGGTCGCTCCCGGCGAGCGCCGCGCCATTATCGGTCCCAACGGGGCCGGGAAGACGACCCTGTTCAGCCTGATCAGCGGGGAGCAGCCGCCGACCGAGGGGCGGATCACCCTGTTCGGCCGAGACGTGACGCGCCTCGCCCCGCACCGCCGGGCGGCTCTTGGGCTCGCCCGGACCTATCAGATCACCAATCTCTTCCCTCGCCTCACCGCCCTCGAAAACTGTCTCCTCGCGGTTCAGGCGTTGAAGCCCGCGAAACTGCACCTCCACCGCGCCCTGGATCGCTACCCCGAACTCTTCGCCCGGGCGCGCGCCGTGCTGGAGGCCGTCGGGCTCCAGGACAAGGAAAGCGAAGCCGTCCGCAACCTCTCTCACGGAGAGCAGCGCCAGCTCGAGATCGCGCTTGCCCTGGCCGGAACGCCGAAGCTTCTCCTTCTGGACGAGCCCACCGCGGGGCTCTCGCCCGCCGAGTCCCATCTGATGACGGCCCTCTTGAAGAAGCTCGATCCCGCCATCACCCTGCTCGTCATCGAGCACGACATGGACGTGGCCTTCCAGCTCACCGACCGGATCACGGTTCTCCACTACGGCAAGGTGCTCGCCGACGGCCTCGCCCATGAGGTCAAGGCCAACCCCCTGGTCCAGGAGATCTATCTCGGCAAGCTCGAGACGAGTCGTCGGAAGAGGAGTAAGCCGTGAGGGCGATGGTCTTGAGAGAGCTGGGAGGGCCGGTCACGCTCGAAGAGGTGCCGGTCCCGAAGATCGGCCCCAACGATGTCCTCCTTCGGGTCCGGGCGACGGGCGTCGGCCTCACAGTCGTCATCATGATCGCCGCGCCGGGCCGGGTGACGGCTTATCCCCGGATTCCCGGCCACGAGGTCGCGGGCGAGGTCGTCGAGGTGGGCTCCGAGGTGGTGACCGCCAAGCCCGGCGACCGGGTCACCTGTCACTTCTACCTTACCTGCAAGGTCTGCCCGTACTGCCGGAGCGGCCGCGAGACGCTCTGCCCGGAATTCCGCGGCTACGTGGGGATGGCGTGCGACGGCGGCTACGCGGAGTACATGGCGATCCCCGCCGTCAACCTCTGCCCGATCCCGGCCGGGGTCTCGGACCTCGAGGCGGCGATCGCGGCGGACGCCATCTGCACGCCGCTCCACGCCTGCCGAGAGGAGGCCCGGGTCGGGCCTGGCGATCGTGTCCTGATCGTCGGCGCGGGCGGCGGCGTGGGAATCCACGCCGTCCAGATGGCCAAGCTCTGCGGTGGATACGTCCTGGCGGCCGATGTCGGCGACGCCAAGCTGGAGATGGCGCGGGCGGTGGGCGCGGATGAAGTGATCGATGCGCGGCGGGAGGAGCTGTCAAAGCAGGTCTTCGCCAGGACGGACGGCCGGGGCGTGGATGCGGCGATTGACATCGTGGCATCCAGTGAGACCCTGGAGGCGTGTATTCGTTCTCTCGCCCGGGCGGGCCGGCTCGTCATCATCGGGAACCGGCCCAAGGAGGTCTTCGGCGCCGATCCGACCTTCCGCGTGGACCCGCAGCTCATGCTGAATCGGATGCTGGAGATCCACGGCTCCCGCTATGTCTCGCTGGCCGAGCTTGCCCAGACGCTCGAGCTGCTTCGCCAGCGGCGAATCAAGGCGATTGTGACGCGGACCTTCCCGCTCGAAGGGGCCGAAGAGGCCCATCAGCTCCTCCGCGAAAACGCCCTCGTCGGTCGGGCCGCGCTGATCCAGTGAGGCCTCGACAGACTCATGCTTGATCGCGAGCCAAGATGAGGGTGCCGCTCCAAATGACGAGCATCACAAGGCCCGAGGGAGGAGGGCACCGGAGGTGTACGCGGTTGTACATTGAGGATGCCCGACGACCGAGAACGCCGTGAGGCGACGTCAGTTGGAGCGGCAGGAGGCGTGATGCTCGAGGTGAAGGATATCCACACCTACTACGGGGACAGCTATGTCCTCCAGGGTGTCTCGCTCAAGGTAGAGACCGGCCAGGTTGTGGGGATCCTGGGGCGGAACGGCATGGGGAAGACCACGCTGATCCGCTCCATCATCGGCTTCACCCCGCCGCGCCAGGGCCAGGTGCTGTTCAAGGGGCGAGACATCACCGCGTGGTCCTCGAACCGGAAGGTCACGTTCGGACTCGGGCTGGTACCCCAGGGGCGACGTGTCTTTCCCTCACTCACAGTGGCCGAGAACCTCAGCGTCGCCGCCAAGAGGAACGGCGGCGCCTGGACGGTCGAGAGCGTGATGGACCTCTTTCCCCGCCTCAGGGAGCGGGCCTCGAGTCGCGCCGGCAAGCTCTCGGGGGGCGAGCAGCAGATGCTGGCGATCGCGCGCGCGCTGATGACAAACCCCGAGCTTCTTCTGATGGACGAGCCGACCGAGGGCCTGGCGCCCCTTCTGGTTCTGGAGGTCGGCCGCGCCATCCAGAATCTCAAGGCAGAAGGGCTCTCGATCCTCCTCGTGGAGCAGAACCTGCCGCTCGCGCTCGAGGTGGCCGACCACGTCCACATCCTTTCCCGGGGTCGGATCGTGCATTCCTCGGACCCCGATGCCCTCTGGGAGAATGAGGAGGTCAAGGCGCGGTACCTAGGACTCTAGGAGTAAATGAAGATGCGACGCATCGGGATCATCGGGGTGGGGCTTCTCGGGAGCGCGGTGGCAGAGCGCCTCCTCAAGGGCGGATTCGAGGTCACGGGTTACGATATCCGGCCCGAGCAGGTCGAGGCGCTCCGACCCCGCGGGCTCAAGGCCGCGGCAGGCCTCCTCGACGCGGCCGCGGGCGCGGATGCCATCTTCACGATCCTTCCGTCGCTCGAGAGCGTGGACCAGGTGATCCGGGGGCCCGGTGGGCTCATTGAGACCGCGCCCCAGAACGCCACGCTGATCCAGATGAGCACGATCTCGCCTGAGCTGACGCGCGCCCTCGGGGAAGCGGCCGCAGGCCGGGGGTTCGGGTTTCTCGACTCGCCGATGAGCGGAACGAGCGCTATGGTCGAGCGCGGCGACTGCACGATCTTCGTCGGGGGAGACCGTGGACGGTTCGAGGCCTGCCGTCCCGTCTTCGACGCGATCGCCAAGAAGACGATCTATATCGGCGAGATCGGCATGGCCATGCTCGCCAAGCTCGCGACGAACCTCCTGGTTGGCCTCAATACCGCGGCGGTGGCGGAGGCGCTGGTCCTCGGCGCCAAGGGCGGCCTCCCGCCCGCCGCGCTCCTCGAGATCCTCCGGGAGAGCGCAGCCAGTTCCAAGATGCTGGAGGTGCGCGGCCCGCTCATGGTGAGCCATCGCTTCGACGCGCAGATGAAGGTGGATCTGTTCCTCAAAGACTTCAAGCTCATGCTGGACGAGGGCCTACGCCTCGGGGTCCCGCTGCCATTGACAGGCGTGGCGCAGCAACTGACAATGGCGACTGCGGCGGCGGGACGAGGCCAAGAAGATTTGGCCGCCATCGTGACGACCCTGGAGCTTTTGGCCGGATTGCAGGAGCAATGAAGAATTTTAGATTGCCGATTTTGGATTGGAGATCACCGTGGCCTTCTGCACGCAGCCTAATCTAAAATCGAAAATCCAAAATCTAAAATCCGTAGACTCCGGGTGACTAAGGACACACTCACAATTAAAAGGAGGATCGTATGCGCAAGGGATTGATCGTCATCATCGCGTTGGCGTGGGTCGCGACGCTCGGCATTTCGCCAGTCGCCGCCCAGAAGGGGCCGATCAAGATCGGCTTCATGTCCGCCCTGACGGGGCCGCTCTCGCCAAACGGCAAGGACATGTTAAACAGTCTCGAGCTCTTTCTTGAAGAGCAGGGCGGAAAACTGGCCGGGCGGGAGGTGAAACTCATCGCCGAGGACGATGCTGGAGTCCCAGCCACCGGTCTCACCAAAGTCCGTGGAATGGTCGAGGGGCAGGGGATTCACGTCCTCATCGGTCCGCTTTCAGCGGGGGTTGGCTACGCCATCCGTGACTACCTCGACAGCAAAAAGCAACCGACCTTGTTCCCGATCGTCTCCGGTGAGGACATCACTCAGCGGAAGCGGACCCCCTACATCGTCCGCACCGGGTGGTCCAGTTCCCAGCCGTCCCATCCGTTTGGTAAATGGGTCTATGACAACCTCAAGTACCGCCGGATCGCCATCATCGCCTATGACTTTGCCTTCGGCTGGGAGGTGCAGGCAGGATTTCAACGCACCTTCGAGGAGGCGGGAGGGCAGGTCGTCCAAAGGCTCTGGCCGCCTCTCTTCACGACCGACTTTGGCCCCTATCTCTCCCAGCTTAAGCGTGACGTGGACGCGGTCTACGCCGTCTTCTCTGGGGCCGACGCGCTCCGCTTCACCAAGCAGTACCAGGAGGCCGGGCTGAAGGCCCGTCTCCCGCTGATCGGGGGCGGCACGCTCACCGACGAGCACGTCCTTCGAACCATGGGCGACGAGGTCCTTGGGGTCATCACAGCGCTCCACTATTCGGCGGCCCTCGACAGTCCTGCGAACCGAAAGTTCGCCCAGGCCTACGAGGCGAAGTTTAAGCAGATCCCCTCGTACTATTCGGAGGGCACCTACGTGGCAGGACTTCAGCTCAAGCGCGCGCTTGAGTCGATCGGAGGAGACGCCGAAAACGGCGACCGGCTCCTGGCAGCCCTCCGCAAGGTGGAGCTGACCGATACCCCTCGAGGCCCCATTCGCTTCGACGAGTACGGCAATCCCATCCAGAACGTCTACATCCGGAAGGTCGAGCGGGTCGGCGGACGGCTCCAGAACACCGTGATCCACACCATCCCGAACGTCTCACAATTCGGACCGTACAAGGCCGAAGACTATCTGAAGAATCCCGTCTACGATAGGAACTTCCCGCCGTGTAAGCACTGCTAAGGTGGTCCCTCGGAGGGGGGTACGCCCCCCTCCGAGTCATCTCGCAATCGAACCGGAGCGTCCCCTTTACCTTTTGCCGACCGCCTCGGGATTGACCACGTTAATGGGGTTGCCGGCCGCGTAAGCGAGAATCTGATCGACCACGGCTCCGTAGTACGCTTCGTAGTTATCCCGCTCGACGTAGCCGAGGTGGGGCGTGGCGACCACGTTCTCCAGTTTGAGCAGCGGGTGAGCCGCGCCGATCACAGGTTCGTCTTCAAAGACATCCACCGCCGCAGAGCCCGGGCGACCGGCCTTGAGAGCTTCGACCAGCGCGCCTTCGGCGATGATCCCGGCACGGCTCGTATTGACGATAAGCGCGGTGGGTTTCATGCACGCCAGGTCCTCACGCATGACGATGCCGCGGGTCTCACTGTTGAGCGGGAGATGCAGACTCAGGATGTCGCTTTCGGCGAAGAAGGTGTTTCGGCTTTCCGCCACCTCGCATCCGGCCTCTCTCGCGCGCGCCAGCGATCCTTCGCGACCCCAGCACAGGACGCGCGCGCCGAACGCCCGCCCGACCTTGGCCACCAAGCTGCCGATGCGGCCATGAGCGTAGACGCCGAGCGTTTTGCCCTGCACGCCAACCCCAACCGTCGACTGCCAGTGCCCCTCTCTCAGCCGCCGCGCCTCGTACGGGATGTGCCGCAACGCAGCCAGGACCAGGCCCCAGGTCAGCTCCGCGGTCGGGTGCGGGTTGCCGGAGCCGACCGCCGAGACCACGATGCCGTGCTCAGTGCACGCTTCGATGTCGATATGTCCTATGCTGCGCCCCGTCTGACCGACGAGCCTGAGCTTGGGCAGGCGCTCGATCACGGCGCGCGGGAAGGGCGAGCGTTGCTGCGTCAGGATCACCGCGTCGGCCTCTTTCAACCGCTCGGCGAGACCAGCCGCATCCTTTTCTGTGTCATTGTACACGAGCACCTCGTGCCCCTTGAGCTTCGAGTAGCACCGAAGCGCGCGGAACGCGTCTTGATAATCGTCGATTACCGCGATCTTCATCGTCATCCTTTCCAAGCCCCACGGCCTTTCACCGACCAGAATGGGCCTTGTCCGTTTCAGTATATTGCATCACTGCTGTCCAAATTAGCCGAGATCCCATCCGGGGATGCGGCCATTTGCTGGGATATTGGACAGGTTCAGGCGCGGGCCAAGATCAGGCCCCCTCATCCTGCTGTCCGAATTAGCCAAGGGC